>PVMK01189030.1_pt3 | contig 22052 bp, 18 predicted proteins | sample 1853481 | NCBI WGS metagenome assembly PVMK01 (sample SAMN08533507, study PRJNA380276) | Marine sediment metagenome, whole genome shotgun sequencing project.
GGTTGCTCCTCCAGCGACGACCAGTTCAAAATCCGTGAGTGCACAGACGAGCCGCGCGCGCGCCTCCTCGCGGGTCTCACCCGTGGCGATCAACTTCGCAATCAAGGAATCGAACTCCGCCGGAACCGTGCATCCGGCGGATACCCCGGAGTCAAGCCGCACTCGCGGTCCGAGTGCGGGATCGAACAAGGCGATTCGGCCGGGGGTTGGCAGAAAATCAGCCTGCGGGTCTTCTGCACAGACGCGGGCTTCGATCGCAAACCGGGCCCCGGTCTCTCTTAACGGAGGTAGAGATTCACCCCTTCCGATGCGAATCTGGAGTTGTACGAAATCAATCCCAGTCAACTCCTCGGTGATTCCGTGTTCGACCTGCAGGCGCGGGTTCACTTCGAGAAACGAGTATTCCTGGCCGGACAAAATAAATTCTACGGTTCCCACACCGACGTAACCGACGCATTCGACCAGGCGGACGGCTGCCCGCTCGAGTTCGGCGCATAGGCTCTGCGAAATTCCCGGGGGCGGAGCTTCTTCGATTACCTTCTGGTGTCTCCGCTGCACCGAACAATCGCGACATCCGAGAGACATCGCAGAGCCCTTCGCATCGGCTGCGATTTGAACTTCGATATGGCGACCGCGCGGGAGCTTACGCTCGATGAAGAGGCGATCATCTCCGAATGCTGCTTTCGCCTCTGCAGACGCCGAGCGAAATGCATTCGCAAGCTCCGACTCCGATTCCACCATGCGGATTCCACGCCCGCCGCCTCCCGCCGCAGCCTTGACGGCCACCGGATAACCGAGTTCCGCCGCGCAGCGCACCGCAGCTTCTTCATCGGCGACGACACCGCGGCTCCACGGCACGACTGGAATGCCCGCATCTTCGGCAATTCGCTTCGCGTCGATCTTGTCGCCGAGCGCTCGCATGACATCACCGGACGGCCCCAGGAAACGCATCCCGTGATCGGTGACCCGATCCGCAAAGTCGGGATCTTCCGAAACGAATCCCCAACCCGGCCATACCGCGTCCGCCTCCGCGCGTACGAGCAGCGCGATCAGCCGATCGTGATCGAGATAGGCCGCAACAGCACCATTGGGCGCTTCGAGCCGAACCGCGTGGTCCGCGTGGCGGACAAAGGGCGCGTCGCGATCGACGTCGGTATAGATCGCGATCGACTCGAGATCCGAATTCTCGAGCGCTCGTAGCGCCTTGACGGAACGGATGCAGCGAATCGCCGCTTCCCCGCGATTGACGATGGCGAGCCTGCGAATGGCGTTACGGGCACTCATTGGAAGCTGCTCTGCTGGGTATCGGGGCGAGCCGCAAAGCCCAGGTAAAAACCGTGGTGCGAAGAAGAGAGCGCTACTCGCGCAGCTTCGCCGGCCACGATCGGCTGCGAAATCCGGTTGATCTTCCCGATCCGCGAATCGTGGCACGCGAAGCCCGCGTACGAGCCATGGTGCGAGAGGGAGAGCGCCACTGGCGTAGCCTCGCCGGCCACGATCAATTGCGGAATCCGATTGATTTTCTCGATCCGAAGATCGGAAGTCGAAACGCCCAGCTCCCGCTGCGATCGACGTGATCGCAAATTGGCGAACCCCCTGGCTCGGGTTGCGAGAGTTCAGCCGTGGTGAGTCGACGTAAACCCGAAAGAGTGCTTTCGAAAGATTCATTCTCACTCACCACAGCGTGCACGCAGTCCCCGTCGATCCGGACCTGTACGGGCCAGCGGCGAGTTCCAGCCTTGACCGATCCGCACAGCGAACGATCGAGATTGACGACGAAACGCGCAGGAGAAAATGTGACTCCCACACATACCCGACGCGCTGCCTTGTAGGCCGCCTCTTTTGCCGACCATAGTATCCAGCGCCGTTGCACATCCGTATGGTCGGTTGAAAGTGCTTCGAATTCTTCAGGCGCAAAAACCCGTCGATCAAAGCGCCAATGGCACGCGTCGTGAGACGCCTCGGGGTCGGAAAGATCTACAACATCATTTCCGATCATCAAAATACTCCTGCTCCATATTGGCGAGGCGTTGCGCGATTTGGCGCGCGATGTCCCGTGAGGCGCGAAGTCCGCGGTAGCTCGTCTTGGGCTCGATGGCCGACACAGATCCGCGAAAGACCTCACCCCGAACAGGCATGCCCGAGTATCTGTCCTGGTGATCGCCTCTCAGATAGACACAGATCACCGTACAATTCGGAACGCTTCGATAGATCCGGCCAACGCCCGCGGCAGCTGAATCCGGATCCACCCGACCGGTGCGGCTCCGCCCAGCCTCAGGAAAGATCAAGGCCACTTCGTGGTTGGAAACGGCATACGCCAGGCAGGAAAGTACTTCTGTGACCTCCGATCGATTCCCACCGCGTTCTACGGGAAGACACTTCAGTGCGTAAATTGCCACTCGCATGAAGTAGGTTGCCGCAAAAATGGACCGTTCCGGAACATTCCAGGGCAGCGTTCTGAAGTGCCTGAAATACCAGCATGGCGATCCCAACGCCCACGCGATCACAAGAGAGTCAATCATCGTGAGATGGTTCGCACAGATCATCAACGGCCCGCCCCGCTTCAGGCAAATCCTGCGGTACTCGCGTCGAAAACCTCGGATGTCTTCGATGCGGTAACCCAGCACCCAGCGCAACACGATCCCCATTACGGGAATTGTCAGAGGCGACAGCAGGCGCGAAATTTCGCGCCGCAGCACCAACTTTCGCTGCACGCCTGCCAGCAGTGGAGCTTTGGGCCGAGGTGTCACTATCCGATTTTCGCCTCAATCAATTCAACCGCATTTCCGACGGTTTCAACCTTGTCGACGTCGTCGTCATCGATCTCGATATTGAAAACGTCCTCAAACTCGAGCACGACGTCCACGAGTCGAGCTGAGTTCACTTTCAAATCATCGAGAATATGAGTGGCCAACGAGGCGCTTTCGAGCGCCTGCTGGTTCTTCACATAGGGTGTGAGAATCTTGACGACTTGATCGAAAATCTCGGTCTGATTCACTGAAGGACTCCTTTCTTCTCTCTTTGCAGCGCTCTCAGGCGCCGAATGTTCTCGGGGCATCTACCCGGTCAAGCACAGGATATCCCGGAGAAGGGTTATTCGTTCCACTTGCGAAATACCAGACATGCGTTGACGTCCCCGAAGCCGAAGCCCGCCTTCACCACGATTTGAAGGTCCGGAGCCTGCAGGGCGGTGGGTGGGATCGACGCCGCGTAGGGCTCGATCTCCGGGTGTACATCCTCGCAATTGATCGATGGATGCACGAAACCTCCCTCGAGCATGAGCACGCAAGCGACCGATTCGATTCCACCCGCAGCACCGAGAGAATGGCCGATCATCGATTTCGTCGAGGTGATCGGAGGCAGATCGCTCGGACTGCATCCGAGGGCCGCCGCCCAGGATTGGAGCTCCTTGGGATCTGCGCGCGTGGCCGTCAGGTGTCCATTGATCGCGTCCACTTCTTCCGGGGCGATCCGAGCGTCTGCGAGCGCAGATTGAATGCAGCGCCTCACACCATCGGGGTTCGGTGCCGTCATGCTGCCACCTCCCCGGTGGCCGCCACAGTTGACAGCGGATCCGACTACTTCAGCGCGGATTCGCGCTCCGCGCTCCTGCGCGCTCTCGAGGCTCTCCAACATCAGCACACCCGCACCAGCGCTCGGAACGAACCCCGCGGCCGTCGCGCTCATCGGCCTCGACGCGCGCTCCGGCGCATCATTGAAGCGGCGGCAGAGTACCCGCATGGCGTCGAAACCCGCCCAAATGTAATGACTCGCGCCCTCGACACCGCCACACAACATTCGTTTGGCGAGCCCGCGGCGGATTCGCTCGACGCCCATCGAAATCGCTTCACTTCCCGTGCTGCACGCGCTGGAGTTCGTCGTTACCTGATTTCCCAGTGCCAGAATGCCAGACAGGCGAGCCGAAACTCCACTGGACATGACCTGCTCGACGGTGACACTTCCCATTCGACGAACTTTTTTTGCATCGGTCATCGGCACGACCGCATTGGCAATCGTATCCATGCCACCGACCCCGGTACCCAGCACGGCGCCAGCATCCCAGTCCACGCGGTCGTCATCGGGGTCGGGTCGATCGAAACCGGCATCCACCCAGGCGTCTACACCGGCAATCGCGCCACAGCGGTGTCCGGAATTCATCGCAAGCAGGAGGTCATCGGAAAAATACGACTCCGCGAGTTCATCAATGCCCTGGGGGATACCGGCCACGTGCGATCCAAAACCAGCCTCGACCATCTTCTCGTTCACGCGAATTCCCGAGAGCCCCTTTCGGAGCGCGCTCTCAAAATCGCCAATGCCGTTGCCGTTGGGCGCCAGAACGCCGATCCCCGTTACCACCACTCGCCTACTCATTTGAAGATTCCCATGCCAGAAACAGTTCCCGAGCAGACGATGGTTCCATCATCGAGCTTCATTTCGGCCTTTGAACGCAATTTTCGCCGGCGAAAGAAAACCTTCTCCGCTGTGATGGTCACGCAGTCGCCCGGATTCACGATCCCGGAAAATTCAACTTCCATGTCGGTAAACAGAGTCATTATCTTCGTGGTGTCATCCTCACTCTCCCGAGCGAGCAGATAGATGCCCAGCGCAACGATACCCACCTGCGCGAGCGATTCGATCAAAATCACCCCCGGTGTGACGGGGTTCCCAGGGAAGTGACCGCGATAGAAGTCAGCTTCGGGGCGAAACCGGCAGACGCCCACGATGTGATCGTCGTCCACCTCCAGGATGTCATCGATGAAGCGAAATGGATCCTGCTGCGGGACCAGATCGAGAACCTGCTTGGGCGTCAGACGAGTTCCGCTCATCGCTTCATCTTCCCACCCCGCGAGCGCTGGGACGCCATCGGGTAATCGGAATATGCGATGTTCTGAAAGGTGCCAACCTTGGCGTGTTTGATCTCGTAGATCAGCTCGTCGTCGACAAATAACGTCGCGTCTCCGACCACAAGCGTCGCGCCGGCGTGTGCGATCTTGGTGAAGCGGCGGACATCGATCTCGTATCGCACGCAACGGTCATGCGGTCGAATCTGGCCCGAAAATTCGACTTCGCCGCAACCCAGAGCTCGACCGGATCCGAGGCCGCCGCTCCACGCACAAAAAAACCCCAATAATTGCCAGACACCGTCGACCCCCAAACAGCCGGGCTGAACGGGGTCGCCGCGAAAATGGCATTGGAAGAACCAGTCATCGACCGCGACGTCGCGTTCCGCAACGATGCGACCCCGGGGCCCCTCAGCCCGGATATCGAGGATCCGATCGATCATCAACATGGGCGGGGCCGGGAGCTGCACACCGAACTCGGGCGGCGCATCGTTGAAGAGATTTCCGTGCGCGAAGGCGAGCAACTCTTCCTTCGAGAAGCTCTTCTGATCCTGGAACTCCTCGTAGTTCACGAAATGTCTCCGAACCGAATCAGGTAGCTCGACCAGGTGAGCCCGGCTCCCACTCCGACCACGGCCACGTCATCGCCGTCGCGCCACTTTTCCCACTCCATGGAGACGACCGAAGCCGCGCTCGCACTGGCGGTGTTCCCGAACCACTCGACGTTGCTGAAGTGACGCTCTGCGGGAATGTCGCAGGTCTTGCAAACGGACTCGAGCATTCGACCATTCGCCTGATGCCCGACGAAGTTGAACCTCCGCTCAGGGTCCTCGAATTGTTCCTGCAAGTCGCTGAGCATTCGCGCCATCCGTTTGATGCCGAAGGTCTGAACCGTTCGCCCCTCCTGGCGAAAGAAACCGAGCCTTGGGACGACGATCTTCTCGTTGCCCGCCGGGCTCGACACCATGGTGTTTCCTTCGATTCGAGCCCGAGCGGGATGGCGCGTCGAAACGACGGCTGCTGCGGCGCCATCGCCCCACAACACAGCGGCCGCACGATCCGTATAATCGACGGATTTCGTAAGACAGTCTGCCGCAACGACGACGACGTAATCGGGGAGCTGGTCCGGTTGCATCATCGAAAGCAGGTAGAGCTGCACGTAGAAACTGGTGCACGCCGAATTCACATCGAAGGCGGGCACCTCGAGTTCCAGCCCCCGGGCGATGTTGCAGGCCTCGGCCGGTGTTGCCGTGTCCATCACTGAAGATCCGCCGATCAGCATGCCGACTTGGCTCTTCTCGATTCCAGCTCTCGAGATGGCGAGTTCCGCGGCCCTTCGACCCAGATCTGCGTTGCTATGGAGTGCCGCTTCCATCGCAGCCCTCGGTTCAGCATTCCGGGTCTCGCTGATGTATTCGAGCGGTAACACGGTGCGTCGCGAGCGGATGCCGACGCGGTCGATGATCCACTGGTCGCTCGTTCCGATGTCCAGGTCTTCGAGAAATTGGTTCGAGATCTCGTTCTCCGGATGAAAATGTCCGACGCTGTGCAGATAAAGTGTCACCGCAGGACTCCAGAGATGTGCTCGCCGCCATCCACTCGAATGACTTCACCGTTGATCCAGGCGGCTTCGGCTGTTGAGAGCAGGTAGATTACGTTGGCAACATCGACGGGTGTGGTCAGTCGCCCGAAGGGATTACGCTGACGGGCCTGGGCTTTGAGCTGGGCGCTGCCGGGAATCGCCTGTAGCGCGGCGGTGTCGGTCACACCGGCTTGAATCACATTCGATCGAATTCCATAGGGCGCGAGTTCTACCGCCATCGAACGCGCGATCGACTCGAGCGCTACCTTGGCGGCCGCCACTGCCGCGTAACCCTTCCAGGCCACTTCGTTGCCCTCACTGGTGAGTCCGAAGATGCGCGCGTCCTCCGCAAACAGGCCCCGCTCCAGCAGGGTTTGCGCCCAGCCGAGCACGCTCGTTCCCATGCTGTGAATCGTTCGCTCCAGGTCCTCGTCATCGATATAGGACCGATCCGGATAGTTTGGGCGCTGGGCCAGCGTGTGGAGGCCGTCGGCACCCGCCTCGAAGAGTTCGTCCGCCGCCGTCGTCAAGCATTCAATGCTGACGCCGAGTCGATCCGCAAGGTCACCGGCCGTCGACGACGGGGGTGGTTTCTCCGGTGCGATCAATTTGAGGTTCCCGAACGCGATCGAGTGGAGCAGAACCCGCACTCGCCCATCGGCGCCCATGGCGTCCTTCAACTCGGTCAGGATTTCGTCGCGCTTGCCGGAATCGAGCGCGTCCTTGTTGAAGGTGATCAGGGGAACGCCAGTGCCGCGAATCTTTTCGAATTCGGGTTCGATGCGCGCCATCGCGCCGCGCCGGTCGCGATGAACGACGCACAGGCTCATGCCCTGCTCGGCGAGCTTCTGGGCGGTTGCCAGCCCGAAACCACTCGAGCCTCCGAGCACGATCGCCCATTGGTCGCGGTTGAAGTCCTGTTTCACATGCCCCCCCGTTTTGATTTGAATCTTCCCCGAGGGGACAAAGTCGCTTGTGTCGAGGTTCGCGACGACGTTTCCATCCGCCTCATCGCGAGGTCTGAAACCCTGTCTAAACGCCTCCATCTCGGCGCGACCCGATCGGTCGGCAGACTTGGTGGCCCGAACTCATCTCATAGAATCGCCCGAGGATGACCACAAGTCATTTTTTGTCAAGGCATCGCGGCCCACAGTGTTCGGGAAGCCCACCGAACACGCCAGAATCTACTCCCCCAGGGGAAGAACTCGGGGCCATGTTATCCTCGGCCGCATGTCGGATTCGGTCGTCGACCTCCTCTCCTTCATCGATCGCTCACCCACGCCCTATCACGCAGTCGCTGAATCCGTCAGCCGCCTGGAGGCTGCGGGGTATGGGGCGATCCGCGAAGACGAGGTCTGGGATCTGGCGCCGGGCGATCGGCGCTACACGGTTCGCCACGAGGGAAGCCTCGTCGCCTTTCAGATCGGCGAAATCTCACCAGCCGAGGGAGGCTTTCGGGTCGTCGGCGCGCATACGGACTCGCCCAATCTGCGAATCAAGCCAACCCCCGACGTCGCCGCTGAAGGCTATCGCCAACTCGGCGTCGAACCCTACGGGGGCGCGCTGCTCCACACCTGGCTCGACCGGGATCTCTCGCTCGCCGGGCGGGTGACACTGCGCGGAAAATTCGAGCCGCGCACGGTGTTGATCGATTTCGCTCGACCCATCCTCCGCATCCCCAACCTCGCGATCCACCTGCAGCGCGAACTGAACAAAGAGGGACTCAAGCTCAACGCCCAGCAGCACATGCTGCCCATCATCGGCCTGGAGGAGTCGCCCGACTTGCGGGACCTGCTTACGTCGGAGCTGCGCGCACAGAATCAGATCGAGGTCGACGCGAGCGATGTACTGGCCTTCGACCTGATGACCTACGACGTGCAGCCGTCAGTCGTTTCGGGAGTCCAGGGGGAGTTCATTCACGCCGCGCGCCTCGACAACCTGGCTTCGTGTCATGCCGGACTGACCGCGTTGATCGGCGCGGATTCAGCGCCGCTACCGCAACACACACGCGTCGTGGTGCTCTACGACCACGAAGAAGTCGGCAGCCGAAGCGCGCAGGGAGCTGCGAGCCCCCTGCTCGCGGGAGCCCTCGAGCGGTCCGTCTGCGGATTCAAGGGCGGTGAACCCCAGGGAATCGAGCGCGCCCTGTCTCGTTCGACGCTGATCTCCGTCGACATGGCGCACGCCGTTCACCCCAACTACCCAGATCGCCACGAGCCCAAACACCGCCCCGTCATCGGGCGGGGGCCCGTCATCAAGACCAACGCCAACCAGTCCTACGCGAGCGATGCACAGACGGCGGGACTCTTCGCCGGATTGTGTGACCGGTTGGGTATCGAACCCCAGCACTTCGTGTCGCGCAGCGATCTCGGCTGTGGATCCACCATCGGCCCGATCACCGCCGCCCGCATCGGGATCCGCACCGTCGACGTAGGCAACCCGATGCTTTCGATGCACTCGTGCCGCGAAATGGCTGGGGCGGCCGACGTCAAGCCGATGATCGACGTGTTGCGCTCGTTCCTGGAAGGCCAGAAGCGCTCATGAACACCGACGGCGAACTGGATCGAGATTTCATTGCGAGATCCATTCGCCAGGGGATCATTATCGCGATCGCAACCGTCGTGGTTCTCGCGCTGCTCTGGCTGTTGAAGAGCGCGCTGACCCCGCTCGCCGTCGCGTTCGTCTTCGCCTACCTCCTCGACCCGCTGATCGACCAATTCGAAACGCGAAGAATCCCGCGCCGCGTCGCAATCTTGTTCCTCGTCGCCCTATCTGGAGTACTCGCGTTCGTCACCGCGATTTTCCTCCTCCCCAAGTTGATGCAGGAAATCGCCCACCTCGCAGTGAAGCTGCCGGGTTACCTCGACGGTGCGCTCGCGGCGATCAGCCCCCAGTTCGAATCGTGGTTCGGAATCGCCATGCCGAGCTCGATCCGAGAGGGCCTGGAATCCCTCAAGTCCAGCGGTGTCACGCTGCCGCTGGAATCCCTGCGCCGGCTGATCGAGCGAACCATCCATGGTGTCACCGGTACGCTTGGCTCGCTGATCGGGCTGCTGGTGATTCCCGTGGTCACCTACTACGCGTTGCTCGAATTCGACAACATCAAGGTCTGGTTCCTCAAACTGGTTCCCATCGAATACCAGGAGGCCGTCGACACGAAGTTGTCGATGATCAACGACCTGGTCGCCGGTTTCATTCGTGGACAACTCATCATCGCGATTCTGCTCGGAATTCTCTACGCGATCGGCTTCTCGATCATCGGAATCGACATGGCGATCGGGATCGGCATGGTCGCGGGAATGCTCGGGATCATCCCCTACGTGGGCAGCGTGGTCGCACTCGGTCTCGCCGCGGGGCTTTGCCTGTTGCAATACGGTGCCGATCTACACCTGCTCCTCGTCGTTGGCTGGTACGCACTCATCCAAACGCTCGAGGGTCTGGTGCTGACGCCCCGGATCGTGGGCCATAGCGTCGGCATTCACCCCGTGGCGGTGATCGTGGGCCTGTTGATCGGAGGGGATCTGCTCGGCTTCCTGGGTCTGATCGTCGCGGTTCCCGCCACCGCGATCATCCAGGTCTTCGTAAAGGAACTCCTCGAAAGCTATCGGAGTTCCGCGCTCTATTCGGGGGCCGCTGAGCCTCCCGGCTGACCGCCGATCTGGCGAAACATCTCTGTTTTTCGTGGATCGCGCTTTCACCCGCGCTACGCTGGTGGGGATGAGCGAAGACCAGCACCAAAACGACAACCCGCAAAATGACGAGAACGGCGAAGACCAGCCGGCCCCGACTCCGTTCGACAATCCGTACTTTCTTCCCGTGCTGCTCTGGGCGGGTGCGGCCTGGTTCGGCTACGACATCGTCACCGACGCAGAGGCGTATCAGAAGTACCCGCTCTTCAACCAGGGCGGACTCGCACTGCTGTCCGTCTTGGCCATCTATTTCACCCGGTCGGCGATCAAGGAAAAGCGCGAGGAGCGAGAGGGATCGTCCGACTGATCTCGCTGCCGCTCGGCGAATCCAATCACCCCTCCACCGTGCCGCAATTCGTTCACCCCGCGAGCAGGCTCCGAGCGATCACCTTGAGTTCGAGAACGGGCTTCACCCCCTCGAAGATCGGCAGCACCTGAGCGTCGACCACGTAGCGACTGATCGGATACTCCTCCGCGTAGCCCCATCCTCCGTGTAGCAACTGGCCCTGTTGTGTGAGCTCGACCGCCACGTCGCAGCTGAGGAGTTTCGCCTGAGCGGCGAGGGTCGCCGCTGCGCGCTCGTCTTCGTCCATCGCAACGGCCGCCGCGTAGGTCAGCGCCCGAGCGCCGGTCAGCCGGGCCGCCATCCGACCCAACACGTACTGCGTGAGTTGGAATTCTGAAGGTGTCTTTGCAAACTGCCTCCGGTCCACCACGTACTCGGCGGTCTTTTCCAATGCTCCCTGGGCGAGCCCGCAAGCCCGGCCGCCGGTTTGGAGTCGGCCTGCCGCAAAACCGGCCATCTGGAGATAAAAGCCGCGTCCGAGATTTGCGTCACCCCCAACGAGGCAATCCGCTGGAATCAGATAGTTTTCGAGGTTCAACGTGAACGAGTGCATCCCGCGATAGCCCGGCGTGGCGTCTGCCTTGCCGACCATGCGGCCGCCACCCGGCTGCGTCATCTCGAAGTCGTGCCCCGTAAACGCATCTTTCGGGACGATGAAGAGCGACAGACCGCGGGCGCCCTTCGAGAGGTCCGGATCGGTGCGAGCCAGCAATGCGAGCACATTCGCCCGGCCAGCGAACGTGCACCAGGACTTCGGCCCATTGATCACCCAACCATCGCTGCCGTCAACGTTGCGCAACTCGGCCTTGCACTTGACGGCGGCAACGTCGCTGCCAACGTCGGGTTCCGTAACGGCGATGCCAACCATGAATTCGCCGGACGCAATCCTGGGCAGCCAATATTGTTTCTGCTCGTCGGTCCCACCCCCGAGCAAGGCCTTGGTGAGAATCTCCGGTCGCGTGATGAGCGACCCCGCACCGGCCAGCGAAACACGCGATAGCTCCTCCGTCGTTATGATCATCGCGAGATTGCCCATCTCGGAGCCGCCGTACGACTCGGGTATGCCCATGCCGAAGTAGCCGAGTTCACTCATCTCGGTGATCAACGATTCGGGAACGAGCGCATCTGTGCGGTGAATGTGCTCGGCCTGTGGAGCGACTTCGGCGTCCGCGAACTCGCGTACCGATTCGCGAATCTGTTCCGACATCTCATCGAGGGGTAGGTCGTTTCGCCCGCGGGTGTCGACGACCTGTCGGCCGATGGTTCGATACACGGACTCGTGGCCAACGCGGCGCAGCAGAGCGCGAAGCTCCGCGGGAAATGCGTCCTCCAACGCTTCCTCACCGATTCCGAGATCGTCGACAGCGGGCCCGAGGCGAACGAGCAGGCTCTCGACGAGATCGGCCACCGACGCCGCGAAGGTCGACTCGGTCATCGCGGAAGATCTGCCCTCTTCACCGAGCGCAGCCGCAAAGTCCAGAGCAGCCCGCGCGGCGCGCCCTTCGGTCACCGCGTAGGCGACGCGCTCGGCCAGTACCTGGTGGTCGTCGATTCGCTTTCCGCCCTCCGTGACCGCGCTCGCGCGCTCCACGGTCTGGTCGAGAAGTTTTTCCGCCGCGTCGAGAAGCGGCCGAGCGTCGGAGAGGGTCGGGGGAGTCGTCATCTGGGAGGTCCTTTCGATCGGTTCTGGAATTCGCGAGCGGGGTAGGATAGCGTGGCGCTCGATCGCCGCGTCGCATTTTCGTCGGGGGGACCATGATTGCTCGAATCGCAGCTCTCGCCGCAAAACCCACGATCGCAGCCCTCCTGCTCGCCCTGACCAGCGGCTGCGGATCCCACGGCCACGCAAATCCGACCGGCGCGCTCGCCGGATATCAGAGCGATGCCAGCGAAATTCAGATCATCAGCGCCGTGGTGGGCGGCAAGAACGTCTTCATCCCCTCGACAATCGTCGTAACCGCGGGCAAACCCCAAGCCCTTTCCGTCTTCAACACCACCGACAAGCCCCACGGCTTCGCGATCAAGGGCCTGTCCATCGAAACTGTGCTGTATCCGGGAGAAGAGACCCGGGTCGAGCTTCCCGTTCTGGAAGGTTCCGAAATCTACACGATCGGATGTCAGCTGCACCCACCCCATCGAACCGCCACGCTCGTGGTGGTGCCCGGCCGATAGCAATCGCGCCGCGGTTTCGCGGCTTTGCGCTCTGCGGCTTTGCGGCTTCGCTATCGCTCAGTGGCTGGCGAGAAATCCCATTAGCTGGTCGACGAGCGGTGGGCTTCCGACCACCAATCCTATTTTTCCCTCATGCTCGGACAGCGTCACACAGCGGCCACCGGCCTCGGGTATCAGAATCTGAACAGGAGCGACGTCCCAAATGCGCAAACCCATATCCACCATGGCGCCGACTCCACCACCGAGAACCTGCGCGTAACCGAACGCGTCCGTATAACCGCGCAACAGCGGAATCTCGCGCGCCATCCGCTCGAACGCGGGCCGCTCGCCCCGCTCATCGAAACAAAACGGATCGCCGTGCGAAATAATCGCGCGCTGGAGGTCCGTCTCTTCGGACACCCGAGTCGGCACACCGTTCCGACGGCAACCCCCTCCCTTCCAACCGACGTAGCGCTCGTCTAGAGCGGGAAGGTCGATGAGTCCCATGACGGATTCGCCGTCCACCGCGAGAGCGATCAGCGTCGAAAAGAGCGGGATTCCACGTGAGAACCCGAGGGTTCCGTCGATCGGATCGACGATCCATTGGGGTCTGTCACTTTGCCCTTCCGCGCCGTACTCCTCACCCAAGATGGAAAACTCCGGAAATCCTTCCTGAAGTCGTTTCCGGATCACACGCTCGGCGGCGAGGTCGGCTTCCGTCACGGGCGTGCCATCGCCCTTCTTCTCGACGGCAACCGAGCGAAAACGAGGCAGAATCTCCGCCCGCGCGAGGTCCGCGGCCGCACAAGCGGTCGCGGCGACTTTTTCGAGATCGATGGAATGCATGGGCGGCGGAGCATATCACGTCGGCGCGCAACAGCTGCTGCAACACGGCTTCGCTTGCGCTCAGCGGGCTTTCGCGTTCCGCTCGGCACGCGGTGGGAACGACAGAATCCTTACCCCTGGGCGTCGAGTGAACGCAGCTGGCGAAAGGAGTAGATCCCCGTCGAGTGGCCGTCGCTCCAGTCGATCTGGATCGCGTAGCGACCGACGGGTTGGATCTTCAGCGGGCGAACGTCCTCTGGCACCGACGCGACGTCCAGCCGGGGCTCGCCCGACCACTCGTCGACGCAATGAGCGCACGCACAGGCGAGCCGAAGCTCTCGTACCGCGTATTGGCTTTCCCGCCCGTCGGACCAGGTGATCCCGAGTTCGCTGGGGCCCGCTTGTTCGATCCGGATCGGCCTTATCGCCGAGGCGTCGTCCATCGTGGTGGAATCCTAGCGTCAAACACTCCCGACGATCAGCGCGACACGGGGACCCACGCGGGCTAGCGTTCCGATCCGTGGCGAATCCGGGCTTCGACGACGCGATCGCGATTTTGGGCGGCACCGGTGAACAGGGGCTGGGGCTCGCGCTGCGATTCGCAACGGCGAATCGCCCCGTCCTGATCGGCTCTCGAAGCATCGAACGCGCGAACACCGCGGCTCAGCGCGTCCGCGCAGCGGTTCCGGGCGCCGAAGTCTCGGGAGGCGAAAATTCCGAGGTGTGCCGCGGCGCACAGGTGATCATCCTCTCGGTTCCGTTCGAACACACAGCGAGTACCGTCAACGAAGTGCGAGACACCTTGATCGAGGGCCAGATCGTGGTGTCGATGGGCGTTCCGCTGGCCTCGGCAGCGGGAGGCCCGGCAACCCAGACGATCGGAGTCTGGCAGGGCTCCTGCGCGGAAATGGTTGCTGCGCTGCTGCCAAAGGGCGTACACACGATCTCGGCACTTCAAAACGTCGCCGCTCATCACCTCCACGACCTGGATCGACCGATCAACTGCGATGTGGTGGTTTCGGGCGCAAAGGGGCCGCGCAAGCGGATCATGGCGCTTTGCGAACTCGTGCCGGGCCTCCGCGGGATCGATGGAGGCCCCCTCGCCAATGCGCGAATCGCAGAGTCGATCACGGCTCTGCTGATCGGGTTGAACATCCGCTACCGGGTTTCGGGCGGCACCGGAATCCGTTTTACAGGCCTTCCGGACGGCGACTCCTGAAAGACTGCTGGAAACCGCCGCGCAGTGAGCATCACGCCAATGATTTCAATGGGTTACGGCTCCCGTATGCACAGGAGTTGCAGGCCGGACCAAAGCGGCCGCCCATGGGCCGCAAAAAAACCATTCAAGCTCAATGGGTTGTGGGTTACACCCTAGATAAGTACCAGATTTTGTAGGAATTCTATTGACGCTCCAGCACGCTGGGAGTACACAGACTGACGGAGATGAGACAGTCTTCTCGGCGGCCTGGGGGGTTTCAAACTACAGGCGGTCGTCGGGGGAGAAGCGAGTTTGAGGAGGGATGGAGGACCCGAATCCGACTCGGGGGCTCTGGAAGTTCCGGAGCCTCTCTCATCTCCGGGAGGACTCGGCTCGCCTCCGAGAGGGATCCTGCGACCGATTCGCTCCAACCAGCAATCACCCATTGCAACTGGCGATACCGCGGTCACCCGTGTTCAGCGGTATCGCCAGTTGCCCTGATGGAGAGGAATGAGACGGGCGCACCGAAGCATTGATTGAATCGAAAGAGCGTTGTCGGTAGGCGCGCAAACAATTTGGCGCACAGCGTAGATTGGTCATCGCGCTGGCATAAAGGGGAGAGCGTGAAAGGCGGCGAGACGACGGATGGCACCCTGGGGGAGAGGACAACTTCACGCTGTAGGAGAGAAGAAGAGGAAACGCCGAGTTCCGCGGGGTACGACGATCTCGCGACATTTCACGTCCGCCGGTGAAGATCCCTACGATTTCGTCGAGTGGGAATCCCGAAGCGCGAAGATCGCCAACGAGAACGGCGAAATCGTTTTCGAGCAGACCGACACCGAAGTACCGAAGACCTGGTCGCAACTCGCCACCAACGTGGTCGTCTCCAAATACTTCCGCGGACACATCGGAACCCCCGAGCGCGAATACAGCGTCCGGCAGCTGATCGACCGCGTGGTCGGTCGAATCCGCGAATGGGGGGATGCTTCGGGTTATTTCCGCACCAAAGAAGATTCGCAGACTTTTTCGGATGAGCTCAAGCACATCGTGCTCACCCAACGCATGTCGTTCAACAGCCCGGTCTGGTTCAACCTCGGCGTCAAGGACAGCCCTCAACAGGCCAGCGCGTGCTTCATCAACTCCGTCGAAGACACCATGGAGTCCATCATGGATCTCGCGAAGACGGAAGCCATGCTCTTCAAGGGCGGATCTGGCACGGGATCAAACCTCTCGAAGATTCGATCGTCGCGGGAATCGCTCGCCGGAGGCGGGACCGCATCTGGCCCGGTCTCGTTCATGCGCGGCTTCGATGCCTTTGCGGGCGTCGTGAAGTCCGGAGGCAAGACCCGTCGCGCGGCGAAGATGGTGATCTTGAACGCGGACCATCCGGACATCATGGAATTCATCCGGAGCAAATCCGAAGAGGAGAAGAAGGCCCACGCGCTCATCGACACGGGTTACGACGGTGGCTTCAACGTTCCTGGCGGCGCCTACGACTCGGTGTTCTACCAGAACGCGAACCACTCGGTTCGCGTCACCGACTCGTTCATGCATTCCGCTCAGGCGGACAGCAACTGGGAGACCCGCAGCGTCACCACCGGCGAGGTCCTCGAAGAATTCAAGGCTCGCGATCTCCTGCGCGAAATGGCCGAAGCCGCCCACGCGTGCGGCGACCCCGGCGTTCAGTACGACACGACGATCAACCGCTGGAACCCCGCCAAGGCTTCGGGGCGAATCAATTCCAGCAACCCGTGCTCGGAGTACATGTTCCTCGACGACACGGCCTGCAACCTCGCCAGCCTCAACCTGCTGACCTTTCTCAACGACTCCGGCGAATTCGACATCGCCGGCTTCCGGCACGCGGTGAGGCTTACGATCCTCGCCCAGGAGATCATGGTCGATCACGCCGACTACCCGACGCCGGCGATTGCCCGCAACAGCCACCTCTTCCGACCGCTGGGGCTCGGCTATGCAAACCTCGGTGCGCTCTTGATGAGCTGGGGGCTGCCCTACGACAGTACCGAGGGACAGAACCTCGCGGCGACACTGACCGCTTTGATGTGCGGTGAGGCCTACCACATGAGCGCGGACATCGCGGACGCGATGGGACCCTTCCCGCGCTATCGGATGAACCGCAAACCCTTCCTGGAAGTCGTCAAGATGCACGAGGATGCGGCGCTCGCGATTCCGAGTGAGGGCGTTTCGGAGCCCCTGCTCGCCGCGGCTCGAGAAAGTTGGCGTGCTGCCTATGAGAAGGGTCGAAAGTTCGGGTTCAAGAATGCGCAGGTGACGGTGCTCGCTCCGACGGGCACGATCGCCTTCATGATGGACTGCGACACGACGGGCGTCGAACCGGATATCGCGCTCGTCAAATACAAGAAACTCGTCGGTGGCGGTTATCTAAAGATCGTCAACAACACCGTTCCGAAGGCGCTCGAGAAGCTCGGTTACGACGAGGCGGAAATCGAAGCAATCACCGACTACATCACCGAGCAGGAAACGATCGAGGGCGCACCCGGACTGAAAGAGTCCGACCTCCCGGTCTTCGACTGTGCGTTCCGGCCCCAGAACGGCAAGCGCAGCATCGCCTGGATGGGCCACATCCGGATGATGAGCGCCGTGCAGCCCTTCCTCTCGGGCGCAATCAGTAAAACGGTGAACCTTCCCGCAGACGCAACCATCGAAGACGTCACGCAGGCCTACATCGCGGGTTGGAAACTCGGCCTCAAAGCCCTGGCCATCTACCGCGATGGAAGCAAGCGGACCCAACCGCTGAACACGGGTGAGAGTAATGGCGCGGATGAGCAACTCGCAGAAGCCCGTCCGATTCGCAAGAAGCTCGAAGATGAACGCACCGCGATCACCCATAAGTTCGTAATCGCGGGGCACGAGGGATATCTGACCGTCGGTCACTACGAGAACGATCAACCCGGCGAGATCTTCTTGCGGATGGCCAAGGAGGGCAGCACGGTATCCGGCCTGATGGACACGATCGCGACGATGACGTCGATCTCCCTTCAGTACGGTGTTCCGGAGGCCTACCACATGAGCGCGGACATCGCGGACGCGATGGGACCCTTCCCGCGCTATCGGATGAACCGCAAACCCTTCCTGGAAGTCGTCAAGATGCACGAGGATGCGGCGCTCGCGATTCCGAGTGAGGGCGTTTCGGAGCCCCTGCTCGCCGCGGCTCGAGAAAGTTGGCGTGCTGCCTATGAGAAGGGTCGAAAGTTCGGGTTCAAGAATGCGCAGGTGACGGTGCTCGCTCCGACGGGCACGATCGCCTTCATGATGGACTGCGACACGACGGGCGTCGAACCGGATATCGCGCTCGTCAAATACAAGAAGCTCGTCGGTGGCGGTTATCTCAAGATCGTCAACAACACCGTTCCGAAGGCTCTCGAGAAACTCGGCTACGACGAGGCGGAAATCAAAGCAATCGCCGACTACATCACTGAACACGAAACGATCGAGGGTGCACCTGGACTGAAAGAGTCCGACCTCCCGGTCTTCGACTGTGCGTTCCGGCCCCAGAACGGCAAGCGCAGCATCGCCTGGATGGGCCACATCCGGATGATGAGCGCCGTGCAGCCCTTCCTCTCGGGCGCAATCAGCAAGACGGTGAACCTTCCCTCAGACGCAACAGTCGAAGACGTCACGCAGGCCTACATCGCGGGTTGGAAACTCGGCCTCAAAGCCCTGGCCATCTACCGCGATGGAAGCAAGCGGACCCAACCGCTGAACACGGGTGAGAGTAATGGCGCGGATGAGCAACTCGCAGAAGCCCGTCCGATTCGCAAGAAGCTCGAAGATGAACGCACCGCGATCACCCATAAGTTCGTAATCGCGGGGCACGAGGGATATCTGACCGTCGGTCACTACGAGAACGATCAACCCGGCGAGATCTTCTTGCGGATGGCCAAGGAGGGCAGCACGGTATCCGGCCTGATGGACACGATCGCGACGATGACGTCGATCTCCCTTCAGTACGGTGTTCCGCTGCGCGCCCTGGTGGACAAATTCAGCCACACGCGTTTCGAGCCCGCGGGCTTTACCAACAATCCGTCCATCCCGATCGCGAAATCGGTGATGGACTACGTGTTTCGCTATCTCGGCAACCGCTACCTGCAGAGCGATCCGATCGAAGACGAGCAAGAGGATCAGCACGGCGAGAGCACCGCCGACGACGTGCTACCGCTCCGATCGGCAGTCGCGGGTGGATCCGGCGATCGAACGCAGAGCCGATCGCAGGGATTCATCAATCAGGCAGACGCCCCGAGCTGTCACAATTGTGGCTCCATCATGATTCGCAGCGGTACCTGCTACAAGTGCTTCAACTGCGGGGAGACCAGCGGCTGTAGTTGAAAAACAGGTTAACGGCGTCTCGAACTTGGGGGGGTAAGAGGCGCCGGGGAGCGCGGAGTTGCTCCGGTCAATTGACCGGGTGCACTCCGCGCTTCTGGTTTCTGCGCACGGTTATCCCCACCACCCGGTCGAGAAACCACGGGCAATGCAGACGGCGGTCTGGCGGTGAGATCGGTCCTGACTCAGTAGACCCAGCGGCCACCCTGGTAGCGGAAGATCTCCGTCACCGGGAGCGAAGAGGCGACCGAGCACTTTGAGGCGTCTACCCCATTGCAGCTATAGACCTGCTCGTTGTACCGAAGAATCCCCACGAACGGCGATACGGGATGCCCCGTCGGCCGCAATTCCACCGTGAAGCCCTCGTCAAAGCCACGATAGGTGATGATATTCTCGCTCGGGCCGGGTTGTACGATCGGGTTCTTGCGGTTCTGGGCCTCGTTTTCCTGCATCTTGGCCATCCAGGAGCGCGCAAAATCCGAAAACGAAGTTCGTGCCCGCTCGTCAGCTGAGTCGGGAATGGCGGCAACATCATCCGCGATGATCGGCGCTGCCGTCAGCAGCAAAGCCGCAGTGACCGTGCAGATGGTGATGAGTCTCGTGGGCGATAACCGGGGCATATTGAAGCTCCTTCGGAGACGGGTTCCTTTCAGCTGGTTATCGGCCGGTTTCAGACTTCGCTGAAGTAACGCGCAATACCCCGTGACGACGCTCACAGACCTGCTACCCAACACCGCAATGCAAGATGCGTCGTTTTCCAGCGATTTCGTACGCACACTGGCACCTGCGCTGCAGCAAGCCGCGTCGATCGCACGCTCTCTTGAAGGGCGCGTTTCCAATCACCCCAAAGCCGGCGAGGCCACCGCCGTGAAGGCCGCTCTCACGATCGCTGACACAGCATCCCAGGAAGCACTCCTCATCCCCCTGCTGGAGCACTTCCCTCAGGTGAAGTTGGAAGCGGAAGAGGACACTCCGTCTGTTTCGCGCTTTTCGGAATCCGGAGACGCGCTGGTCGTCATCGATCCGATCGACGGCACCTTGCGTTTCTATCTCGAGGCAAAGGGCTCTTACGCGGTGATGATCGGCTTGGCGATCGGTGATCGATACGAGGCAAGCCTCGTCGCCCTACCACGCGAGCAACTCTGTTTCGACGCCGTAAAGGGCCGTGGTGCCCGGGTGCGCAGCAGAGATGCCGCCGTCAAGGCCGTCACGCTGGGCGCGCCCAGCGGAAATCGGATTCTGGTTTCCCACAACCTACCGGCCAGCGCTGTCGAGAGGCTGAGCGGCCTCGGCTATGAGGTGGCGGCGGCGGCGGGCGGCGCGATCTCCGTCGCCCCTTTGATCCCGGGTGTCTGCGCGGGCCTCCGATTCGTCCGAGAAAACGCGGAAGGGGTGAGCATCCGAGGCCGAATCGGCGCCCTGATCTCGGCAGAAGCAGGAGCCCTCGTCGCGGGAGCAACCGGCCCCTTCCCACCTGAGATCCGAACCCCGGCCCCGGCCCTGCTGATCGCAACCAACCCAAAGATCCTGGCCCACCTCCAGGATGCCCTCTCCACCATCCAAGACTGACCACCAGCAAGGCCACATCCGATTCTCGGCCCTAACGCTGCGAAATCCGATTGCGCACAACGGCTGCTCGGTCCGGGTGTGGCGCTACTGCTGTCAGTGGGAACCCCGGAAAATCTTCCGATGCCCCGCTGTTCACACGGGAGTGGTGCGCGGTGTGGTTTCGGGTGGCGGGGAGGTCTCGCAGCGAAATTCAGCGCAGCCCGCCTCGGATCCCCGTGTTCCGAAATGTTCACTTGTTGAGATGACTTCGGCAAAAGACGCGCCCGCTTGGCAGGCGAGCCATTCGCGGAGAGACCTCCCCGCCACCCGAAACCACACCTTGCAAAATGCGGCTTACATCAGCTCGTAGTCAGGTCCCTCTCCACCTTCCGGCGGCGTCCAGGTGATCACCTGGTAGGGATCGGCGACATCGCAGGTCTTGCAGTGGACACAGTTCTCGTGGTGGATCAAGAGTTTCTTACCGCCATCCCGCACTGGGTCCGGAACCATCTCGTAGACCGCGGCGGGGCAGAAATTCTCGCACGGATTCCCGAATTCTTCAGCGCAGGTCGTGCTGCACAAATCGGTGTCTGCCACCACTAGATGGGAGGGCTGATCGGATTCGTGTTGGGTTCCGCTGAACTGGACGAGATGTTCCTTGCTGAAGGTGAGCACACCGTCGAACTCGAACGCTTCTTTTTGGCGCTTTGATTTGGGGAGCTCGGTCAACCGCTTCATATGCGTGTGGCCCGCATCGGACTCCATGTTGCCGATGAGACCACGCCCCTTCGTCAGCTGCCGGAAGGGTTCGTTCAGAAGGAAGAATGGAAGACCGCGATCCGTCGATTGGTGGAAGTGGCGGGACAGCCGATGTTCGTCGAACGCCCAGCTGTCTCTGTAGCGCTCGGTAAAACCACCGAGAGTCGTCACGGAGAAATCGTTTCTCGCCAACGCATCGATGATCGTATCTGCCGCCATCATTCCAGACTTGATCGCCAGGTGGATTCCCGAAAGTTTTTCGGCATTACAGAAGCTGGCTGAATCTCCGATCAGCAGCGCACCGTTCGTATAGAGCTTGGGCATCGAATAGAGACCGCCCGTCGGAATGCACTTCGCGCCGTACTTCACCAACTCAGCTCCCTCGAGCAGCCACTTCATGTACGGGGTGGTCTTGAACTTCTGCGCCGCCAGATGGGGGTCGAAGTTCGGGTTTTCCGAATCCAGCATCGTGACGAATCCGAACGACACGAGGTTGTCCTGCATGTCGTAGAGCCACATTCCGTGAAAACCGTCGAAGATTTGCGGAATTCCCAATCCATGAACGACGCGACCCGGCCGGTGCTTCTTCGGATCGATCCGCCACAACTCCTTGATGCCCGTCTCGAACGTCTGTGGATTCCTGCCTTCGAGATCGAAGTCCGCGATCAATTGCTTCGCAAGAGAACCTCGAACTCCCTCACCGAGTACCGTGACCTTGGCGAAGATGTCCATCCCCGGTTGGAACGTACCC
>PVMK01123630.1_pt1 | contig 22051 bp, 25 predicted proteins | sample 1853481 | NCBI WGS metagenome assembly PVMK01 (sample SAMN08533507, study PRJNA380276) | Marine sediment metagenome, whole genome shotgun sequencing project.
ACAAGTCTTCGCCGTGTGTTGACCTGGATCATCGAGACCATGAGATTGTCGGCATTCCTGCGGCGTAGAACCTTGATCGTATCCACCCCCACGGCAGCAAGCAGGTCAGCGTACTCCGAACCGATGCCCCCCGACACGCATCAGTTCCGCCTGTTGGGCCCATCGCAACAGATCGGCGGATGGGATACCAGTTCGCTCAGAAACGACACTTCGGCCCTTACGGGTGGAAGCCTGGTCGAGGAGTGAATCCGTTGTTCTGACACCCGACTTGCGGAGCTTCGTCGCATTCCGATGACTTATCGAACGTATTGCGGAGATCGATGCCATTTATGTCCTTCCCAACACGTATCGATTGCTGGCGCTTCTGCCGAGACTACCCAACTCTTCGGGCGCGTGTGAAAGTCATCTTCCACCCATCGGAAGATCTGCAGGAGTCGCGTAGACAGTCGGCGCAAGATGATCGAACCAAACTTCCTCCACGGAAACCCCGTGAGATGCGATCACGGCAAGAAGATCCACAGTGCCCTCACCACCCAGCAGGTGGTTCCAGAGCGTGTCATCGAGGACGACCGGCCACCCAACCGAGTAGCGGTACTTCGGAACCACAGCATCGGCGCCCTCCTTGTTCGCCGCGTCGACGAGCGCACCGACGGTTACCGCGTCAACGCCGGGTTGGTCACCCCTGGCAATCACACACAGATGGGTTGACCGATCGCGAGACGCAAGGTCAAGGGCCGCCCGGAGCGGCGAGGCACTTCCCTCTGACCACTCGGGATCGATAATCACGGTGTGCCCCCTGAAATCGATCGCTTCGGCTATCAGCGCGGCGTCAGCACCGAGAACGACGACTACCTCATCCACCGGCCAGGTCGCTGCATCGTCGACAACCATCTGGAGCATCGGCTCGCCGACGACGGATGCAAGGTACTTGGGACCAGGAAACTCAGGATTCGAATCCGCGGCGAGGATTATGGCAGTCGTGGACACAGGAGGCAGGCTACGCCTGTCAGTTCACAGTTCACAGTTCACAGTTTTCAGTCTCCAAGAGGCTGGTCACGTCCAGGCTCGCGATCGGCGGCACTCGTCTGTGAACTGTGAACTGTGAACTGTGAACTGTCGACCTCTGTCGGCTGAAAGCTGTCCGCTCTCTGCTGGTTGATCCAATCTTCGAAGTCGTCGCGTGAGATCCGCCACTCGCGACCGAACTTCACTGCGGGCAACTCGCCGGTTCGCAGAACCGACGTCACCACGAACGTTGACACGTCCATGTACTCACAGATGTCGGCAACGGTTAACCAAGGCTTCTCGATGTCGACGTGGATGCGGTCCATACCCACAGAATAGAGCAGCCGGGAACCGCATTCCAGATGTGTGAAATTTTCCTTGCGAAACGGCGTACATACCGATATCGTCAAATACGCTTTAAGAACGGATTTCCCGGTCGTATGCAGAGCGTCGTAGCCGTTGGGGCCCGGTCAACGACGGTCTGGGGAGGATTGTGACATGAACAGTGCATCCATTGCCGAGACCCATCGATTTGGCAGGGTCCGCAAGAATGGCTACGACCCGGCAGAGGTCGATGCAGTTATCGCACGCCTTGTCGAAGCGCTGCGTCATAACGACGAGCGGATCGACATGCTCACAGAGAAGATCGACGCGGCCGATGCATCGGCGGACGCGATCCGCAAGACGTTCGTTGCGGCAGAGACCACTCGGGAAGCCATCATTGAGAGTGCCAGAGCCGAAGCGTCCGCGATCACCGGGTCAGCCGTGGAGGAAGCAGCCGACCTCACAGCGACAGCGGAGGGATTACAAGCAGAGATTGCAGCCAGCAGGGACCGCATACTCACGGGCCTGTTCGAGGAGGCCGAGGAGCGAATGCTCGAGATCGAGCGTCAGATGGCGAAACGCTCCGTCGATGCCGAATGGGTGATCCTCGAAGCTATTCGGGTGAGGGACCAGAAGGTGTCCGACACAGAGGCGGATGTGGCCGCTGCAGCTCACAAGGCCGAAATCGACGCTGAGCAGATCCGAGCGAGGATCGCAACTATGTCCCAGGCGGCACTTGCGTTCGAGAAGGCCGCTGAGACGCTCGCCGCCTCGGCGAAAGAGCGCGCAAAGGTGATCGATCTGACAGCTATGGAACGGATCAACGAACAACAGTTCGCGGAGCTGGCCCCAACAGTTGAAGTCGAGCCAGAAATAGCCGTCGTTGATGAACCGCTCGTGGTCGTGGCAAACATCCCAGACGACACCGAGGTTGAGGACATCGTGGCCGATGACATCCAGGCATCGGTCGACGATCTGGATGACGACGACGACTCAAAAAAGACCCATTACCAGCGCACGACGGGGGTCCCGTTGAAAGAACGGATCAAGATCGCCCGAATGTCCGGCTGATCGGACGCTCGGAGCGGGCGGAGAGATGGACACCGGTGGGGGACCACCGGTGTTTGTCGTTTGGAAACTGTTGGTTCTGAGCTATCGGCCGTCACGTTCGGAGACCACAAGCAGCAGGCAGACAGATCTTTTCGAAATCGGGAATTGATATAGATCGACTCAAGTTATACTCTTTGACTCGACTTAACTAATCATCGCGCTTCTGCGCGAGAAGACCGAAACAAGGAGAAACACTATGGCACGAGCGGTCGGAATCGATCTCGGGACCACGAACTCGGTCATCTCTGTCCTCGAAGGCGGAGAACCGATTGTCATCGCAAACGCGGAGGGCAACCGGACCACGCCGTCCGTCGTTGCGTTCGCCAAGAACGGTGAAGTACTCGTAGGAGAACAAGCAAAACGCCAGGCGATCACGAATCCGGACCGGACGATCCGATCGGTCAAGCGGCATATGGGTGAGGACTGGTCCATCGATATCGATGGCAAGACCTTCACCTCGCCGGAGATCTCTGCCCGCATTCTTCAGAAGCTGAAAGCGGACGCCGAGGCATATCTGGGCGAGCCAGTGACCAAGGCTGTCATAACCGTGCCCGCCTACTTCGGTGACGCCCAACGCCAGGCCACCAAGGAAGCCGGCCAAATCGCAGGCCTCGAGGTCGAGCGGATCGTAAACGAACCCACCGCCGCGGCACTTGCCTATGGACTCGATAAGAAGGGCGAAGAGACGATCCTCGTATTCGACCTCGGCGGAGGTACGTTCGACGTCTCCGTCCTTGAAATTGGTGAGGGTGTCTTTGAGGTGAAATCCACAGCAGGAGATACCCATCTTGGAGGCGACGACTGGGACGAGAAGGTGATTGACTGGCTCGTTGATGGATTCAAGGCTGAGAACGGTGTCGATCTCTCGAAGGACCCGATGGCACTCACCCGCCTCAAGGAAGCTGCTGAGAAGGCGAAGATCGAACTGTCGACGGTGCAGGAGACAGAGATCAATCTGCCCTTCATCACCGCGACAGCTGACGGGCCCATACACCTTCTTCGTTCGCTCAAACGTTCTGAGTTCGAGCAGATGACGGATGACCTCCTGGCTCGCACTCGGGCACCGTTCAAGCGCGCCATCGAGGATGCAGGTGTGCCGTTGTCCGACCTCGATCACATCATTCTGGTTGGTGGGTCGACTCGCATGCCCGGCCGTCCAGGCGCTCGTCTCGGATCTCTCCGGTGGCAAGGAGCCGAACAAGGGCGTGAACCCTGATGAGGTTGTTGCACTTGGTGCAGCGATCCAGGCAGGAGTGCTGACGGGCGACGTCTCTGACATACTCCTTCTCGATGTAACGCCTCTGACTCTCGGTGTAGAAACCGAAGGCAGCGTGTTCACGAAGATGATCGAACGGAACACGACGATCCCGACACGGAGATCAGAGATCTTCACCACGGCCTCGAACAACCAGCCGGAGGTCGAGGTTCACGTAATGCAGGGCGAGCGTGCAATGGCGGGTGACAACATGAGCCTTGGCCGCTTCAAGCTCCAGGAGATTCCTCCCGCACCGCGTGGCATCCCCCAGATCGAGGTCACATTCGACATTGATGCCAACGGCATCGTGTCAGTGTCTGCAAAGGATCTTGGGACGGGCCAGACGCAGCAGGTGACCATCACCGGTGGCACGGCGCTCGACAGCGACGCCATCGACCAGATGATCAAGGATGCCGAGGCTCACGCTGCTGAGGACGCTGAACGCAAGGAAGCTGCAGAGGCTCGCAACGCTGCGGATCATGCCATATACAGCGTCGGCAAGCAGCTCGCCGAACACGGTGATGCACTCACTGATGACGACAAGGCACCGATCCAGGCAAAGCTCGATGAACTCAAGAAGCTTCTCGAGGACGACAACGCCTCAACCGAAGCACTCAAGGATGCCACGAACGGGCTCATGGAGTCTGCACAGGTGATCGGCGAGAAGATGTACGAGGCAGCACAGGCGGAGGCCGAGGCTGCGGCAGCATCCGGTGACGGGATCCGACGGTGATGACGATGACGTCGTCGAAGCTGAGGTTGTCGAAGCTGAAGTCATCGACGACGATGAGGAGTAGCCCGCTCAGTGGGTGGTATCGGACATCCGATACCACCTGCTACGTCGCGGCGGTGACACCATGACTGAAGAACAGAACAAAGAACCAGGAATCGAGACTCAAGATCCGGCGGTCGAGGATCGCGTGGCTTCTGAGGAGCCGACAGTCGCGATCGCGGAGGTTCCAGAGATCGGGCACACGGCAGAGACGCTGGGCATCGAGCTTCCTGAGAGCCGTGAGGAGTGCGAGAAGCTCCTCATCCGCGAACTCGGTGAGGCACGCCTCGAGGCGGATGAACTGCTGGGAAACCTCCAGAGGGTCACGGCAGAATTCGATAACTATCGGAAACGCACCGAGCGCGACCGTGCCGAGAATGTCCAGCGCGCTGGCCAGCGAGTCATCGAGTCCCTTGCTGCCTGTCCTCGACAGCATCGATGCAGCAATCGCCATAGAAGCGACGACGACCGCCGAGGCGAAGATGCTCGAAGGAATGAAGAGTACTCATGCCCAGTTGCTCGAAGCGCTCAGCCGTGACGGATTCGCGGTGATCGACGCGGTCGGAGCACCCTTCGACACCATGACTGAAGAACAGAACAAAGAACCAGGAATCGAGACTCAAGATCCGGCGGTCGAGGATCGCGTGGCTTCTGAGGAGCCGACAGTCGCGATCGCGGAGGTTCCAGAGATCGGGCACACGGCAGAGACGCTGGGCATCGAGCTTCCTGAGAGCCGCGAGGAGTGCGAGAAGCTCCTCATCCGCGAACTCGGTGAGGCACGCCTCGAGGCGGATGAACTGCTGGGAAACCTCCAGAGGGTCACGGCAGAATTCGATAACTATCGGAAACGCACCGAGCGCGACCGTGCCGAGAATGTCCAGCGCGCTGGCCAGCGAGTCATCGAGTCCCTGCTGCCTGTCCTCGACAGCATCGATGCAGCAATCGCCATAGAAGCGACGACGACCGCCGAGGCGAAGATGCTCGAAGGAATGAAGAGTACTCATGCCCAGTTGCTCGAAGCGCTCAGCCGTGACGGATTCGCGGTGATCGACGCGGTCGGAGCACCCTTCGATCCTGCGTTGCACGAGGCCATCTCCGTGATTCCAGGTGAGGGCGAACAGATCGTTGATCAAGAGGTACGAAAGGGGTATGTGATGGGTGGAAGGGTCATCCGGCCTTCACTCGTCGTAGTCGGCCATGCGTAAGGAATGGATGGAGAAGGACTACTACGCCGAACTCGGCGTGGACAAGGATGCCGATCACAAAACGATCAAGAAGGCGTTCAGAAAGCTCGCGCGCGAATTCCATCCCTGATACGAACCCGGGCGATGACACCGCTGAAGCACGCTTCAAGGAGATCAACGAGGCCTACGACACAATCGGTGACAAGGAACAACGCAAGGAATACGACCACGCGCGGGAGATGGGCTACTTCGTTGGTGGGCCGGCGGGGAACCAGCAGTACGTACGTGTCGAGGACCTCCTCGGTGACGTCGGGTACGGAGGCGCCGGATATGGAGGAGCAGCCTCTCAGGACCTCTTCGGCGGTTTCCAGGATCTCTTTGGCGCCGGTAGGCGCCAGGCGAGGCCACAGAAGGGTCAGGATGTTTCGGGACAGATAACGCTGAGTTTTCACGAAGCACTCTCTGGCCCGACCAGCGAGTTCACCATCGGATCCAACACCGTAAAGGTGAAGATTCCGAAGGGTGTTGCCGACGGTACGAAGGTGCGAGTCAGAGGCAAGGGCGGTCCCGGCGCCAATGGCGGACCAGCTGGGGATCTCTACGTTGAGGTCCGGGTTGGCGACCATCCGATCTTCGGTCGCTCAGGCAAGAAGAACTTGACGATCAACGTCCCGGTCACCTACACCGAGGCCGCGCTTGGAGCAGTCATCAGTATCCCGACATTGAACGGCACCACGAAGATCAAAGTGCCACCAGGCACACAACCGGGAATGACGATGAAGCTGACAGGCAAGGGAGTCGAAATGGCGAAATCCACAGGAGACCTCCTCGTAACGATCGACGTTGCGGTGCCTACGGAAATCTCGGAAGAGGAGAAGGAAGCCCTCAACTCCTTGCAGGAATCAGAGTCGGGATGGAACCCACGAAAGCACCTTGGAGTGTGAGATGAGTAATCAGAAAGACGCCGTCTACATCATTTCGGTTGCCGCTGAGCTGGTCGGAATGCACCCACAAACGCTCCGTGTCTATGAACGCCGCGGACTCCTCGATCCGTACCGCACCCCAGGAGGCACACGGCGATACAGCCAGGAAGACCTCGACCGCCTGCGTCTGATCCAGGACCTGTCCAACGCCGGTGTCAACCTCGAGGGGACCAAGCGAATACTGAAGCTTCAGAAGGAGAACGCACAGCTCTCAGGCCAGGTGTCCCGGCTGCGCAGGTTGCTCGAGAATTCCGAGACGAGGTGGGGAGGAGGCAACAGCAAAACGCTGCGTGTCAGTGTTCGGAGAACCACCAACCTGCCCGCCATTCGCAAGGACAGCCAGAACAGGCCCATGTGACTTTGAAACTTGAGGTGCATGAGGACCTGAAGTGGGCCAGCGTCGTAGCTCAACGCTGGATCGATTTCCTGGACGGGCGTCCTGCGGCCCGACTGTGTCTACCAACGGGAGAGACACCCCGCCCTCTCTATGCCATCAGCTCACCGGAAATCGATCTCAGCTCGGCAACGGTATTCCTTCTGAAACGCTTCAACCACTACAGGAAGCGTGTCCGCGAGTGTTCCGTCGAGGTCAAAAATGAGCGCCCCGAGCATCTCAGGTCGATTCGGCGTGCTCACTGAGCTCCTTCACGTCTGGTATTCCGGAAGGACACGGTAGCGAGTCCACGGCAGTCACTCCCGTGAGCCGGTACCTGGACCGGCGCTGCAACAGTTCTACTCCACTGCGAGGGCTCGCAATTCCGAAGCCACCATCGCGTCGGTGATCAGGGCGTGCTTCTCAATCGCAAATTGGGGCCAGGGGGCGTCCGTCGCCGCCAGCCGCCTTGGTGGGGCAACGAGGTCGTACCCGCACCTCTCGGCTATCTCTGCAACAACCTCTGCGCCGATGCCCCCGGACCGTTGCGGCTCCTGTACGAAGAGCAACCTGCCGGTTCTCCTCACAGATTCCGACACCGTCTCGATGTCCCAGGGATACACCGTCCGCAGATCGATGACCTCCACATCGATGCCGTCAGAAGTAACCGACTCGGCGGCGAGGAGCGATACCGGCACCATGCCGCCATACGTCACCAGCGTCACATCGCTCCCCTGACGTCGGACTTTGGCCCTACCCAGGGGAAGTTCGTACGCAGCGTCGGGAACCGTCTCCTTGCCGGCCCGATACAGCACCTTCGGCTCGAGGAACATCACGGGATCATTCGACCTGATGGCCGCCGCGAGAAGGCCCTTCGCGTCCGCCGGTGAGGATGGCACGACCACGATGAGTCCTGGCACATGGGCGAAATAGGCCTCAGGGCTGTCGCAGTGGTGTTCGTGGGCGCCGATTCCTGCACCATTTGGCATGCGAACCACCATCGGGAGAGATGTGTTGCCTCTCGCACGGAACCGGATTCGACCAAGATGGCTCGCGATCTGATCGAACGCTGGATACGAGAAACCCTCGAACTGGATCTCGGCGATCGGGCGAATACCTGCCATTGCCATGCCTATGGCTGTGCCCACAATGCCTGACTCGTTGATTGGAGTGTCGATCACACGACCCGAACCGAACGCCTCAAGCAAACCTGCCGAGATACGGAATACACCGCCCGCGACAGCCACGTCCTCACCGAGCAGGACGACGGTTGGATCTGCGGCCATCTCCTGGTGCAGCGCAGAGTTGATGGCATCTGCCATCGTCATCTCGGTCGCTGTACCCGACGGGAGCAGATCGTTCCCCACGACCCACTGCTGTGATGGCGGGATTTCAGATCGCTGCTCACCTGCACCGTCCTCGAGCCGGTGAAGCTGTTCGACCATGGACGCTGGCACCTTCTCGAACGCATGTGTGATGATGTCTGCCCTTGGCGGCAGCTCCATCGCTGACACGTTGTCGAGCGCCTCATCGAAGGCCTTCGTCGCTTCCGCGATGAGCTGCTCCTCTGCAACCTCGTCCCACCATCCTGCGTTCACCACGAAGGACCGCATCCGATCGATCGGATCAAGAGGTCTCCATAGCTCCTCCTCCTCCTTCGTGCGGTACAGCGCTGGATCATCCGCCGTTGCATGAGGGCCAAACCGATAGCAGATGGCTTCGATCAGGGTTGGACCCTCCCCGGCGGCCCCGCGCTCGATGGCCCTTCGGGTCGCGTCGTACACCGCGAGGGCATCGAACCCGTTCACCTTCTCTGCAGGGATCCCATACCCGAGCGCCTTGTCAGCAAGCCAGTCCGCTGCCGTCTGCTGCTCGTACGGAACCGAGATGGCATAGAAGTTGTTCGACACGATGAACACGGTTGGGGTCTGCCACACTCCCGCGAAGTTGAGGCCCGAGTGAAAATCGTTCTCCGACGTTCCCCCATCGCCGATGTAGGTGACAGTAACGACGTCGTTTCCCTTGAGGCGTTCTGCGTAGGCGTGTCCAACCGCGTGAGGAAGATGGCTTCCAATCGGTACGGTGATCACCATCTGCTTCATCTCGGGTGGGTCCCATGAGGAGTTAGGAAGACCGCGCCAGTACGCAAGAATCGTCTCGTAGGGCATGCCTTTGGCAATATGGACGCCGTGCTCCCTGTACCCGGGATAGATGAAGTCCTGATCGCGCAGGGCAAGCGCGCTGCCGACCTGGATCGCCTCGTGACCCTCTGCAATCGCGTAGGTTCCCAAGCGGCCCTGTCGCTGGGCCGCCGTTGCCCTGCGGTCGAACACTCGAGTGAAGACCATGTTCCGGTACATGTCGAGCGCAAGGTCCTCTGTCAACCAGGGAGCTTCAGCCACCAGCTGGCCTTCAGCATCGACGACTTCGTGGAGTTCTCCCCAACGGATATCGTCTGGGCGGCGCATCAGAATGCAACCACGTTGTCGAGTGCCTCGATCAGGTGCTCGTTCTCTGCCGGCGTGCCCACCGTGATCCTCACTCCTTTGCCGAGAATCCGAACGATCACGCCCTCGTGGAGCAGCGCATCAAAGAGTCCTGCAGCATCGTCCTCTGGTTCGAAGTACACGAAGTTGGCCTGTGAATTCGCCACGTTGTAGCCGCGGCTGGACAGCTCATTCGTGAGATACGCCCTCCCGATGGTGTTAACCGCGGCTCGTTCGACGACGCGGTCCTGGAGGTCCAGCGCAACAAGCGCCGCGGCCTGAGCGGGAGCCGTGACAGTGAACGGCGGCTGGGTCACTCGCAGCTTGGCGATGAGATCGGGATGGCCGACACCGTATCCAACCCGCAGGCCGGCAATGCCATAGATCTTCGAGAACGTCCGAGCCACGAGCACATTGGGCATGAGTGGAGCAAGATCGAGCATCGACCCGAATGAAGGATCTGTCGCGTACTCTGCATAGGCCTCATCGACCACCACAAGAACCGACTCATCCACTGCTTCTATGAATGCCCTGACGTCCTCAGCGGAACGGATACCACCCGTGGGGTTGTTCGGGTTGCAGATGTAGACGATGGTTGTCTCGTCAGTGATTGCAGCGAGCATCGCGCCGAGATCATGGTCGAATCGATCATCAAGGGGGACCGCGATCGGGGTCGCAAATGCAACAAGCGTGGCTATGCGGTACATGATGAAGCTTGGCTCAGCGAAGACAGCACTCGTACCTGGCCCGCCGACGGACAAAGCTGTGCAGCGCAGCACGTCTGACGATCCTGCCCCGACCCAGATGCTCGACGGATCGATGCCATGGTGCATTGCAAGAGCGTTGGTCAATTCGTACTGACCACTGTCCGGATACCGGTTGACGGTCGCTCCCGCCCCAGCGATGGCTTCAACCACCTCCGGAAACGGTTCCGTCGGACACTCATTTGACGCAAGCTTGTCTATCGAGTCGATCCCCAGCTCTCTTGCCACTTCCCCGATCGGTTTGCCAGGGGTGTAGGTGGGAACGGCATCAAGGCCTGGCCTATATGTCGGCACGGTGCAGCGTCCTCTGTTCGAACAACAACCGCAGGGTACCCAGACAGATAGTGCTGCGCGGCGCCGCTGTCATGGCCATTGGTTAGGCAACAATCGTCTCGGTATCTGGTTGTTGTATCACAAAGGCAACGACCAGGGACTCTCTCGAAGGCCATAACCGCAAGGTATCTGCAGCGGTGGCGTTTGCGAAGGTCCTGAACTCTGACCAGGTCATCATCTTCTGCGGAGTCACGATGAGGTTGAGATTTGGTCGCGGAATCAGCTTCTCGCCTTCCAGGTCGAATCCCTCCATCTCAACGACGCCCAGGTCGAGCTCCTCGCATTTCTCGATGAAGCCCTCGGCATCACCGCGTCTGAAGAACCCCTCACCGTCGTCGGTGCGATACACAGCTCGTTCATCGAATTCTCCCAGCAGTTCGGCGGTTGCGGGGTGCACGTCGGACGTCTCCTCGACTGCTTCAGCCACCGCCTCCCTGAGCGCTGAAAAATCGTCATCGAAGGCATTGGGGTCGATGATCTGGAGGGCTGTGTCGAGAAGCTGCTGAATCTCCCTGACATCCAGATCCTGTACCTCGCCATCTCCGTCGGGGTATATCTGGACGATGGGGGCCTCACCATCCCAGAACACCATGCCGATGAAGTCGTCCCCCCTCCAGAGTTCAACGATCGTGCCGTCGAAGTCATCCCGCTCTGTCTCAACCATCTGTATTGGAAGCATGGTTGGAGGGTAGACGGTCGACCGTGAGCGAGCATACCGTCTACGGTCTACGACTCTGCACTACTCCGCGTATATCGTTCGAGTATGTCCCCCATGGCTACCACATTCCTTGTCCTGGCCGTCACGATTGGGCTCTTCATGTGGGGACGCGTCAGCCCCGACATCGTTGCGATGTCGTCCGCAGTCGCGTTGTTCCTGTTCGGAGTCATCACCGTGGACGAGGCATTCGCGGGATTTGCAAGCTCAACGGTGATCATGATCGGTGCGCTCTTCATTGTTGGGGAAGGGCTCACGAAGACTGGAGTCACCTCTTGGGGTTCAAACCTCATCGTGAAAGAGGCCGGAACGTCCCTGACTCGGATGCTCGTCGTCACGATGATCGGCACAGCGCTCCTCTCTGCATTCGTCTCGAATACAGGCACCGTTGCCACCCTCATGCCCGCGATCATGGCAGCAGCGTGGGCAATCGGGTCGACACCCTCGAAACTGCTGATTCCGGTCGCGTTCGCGGCCAACGCAGGTGGCCTCCTGACGCTGACAGGAACTCCACCGAACATTGTGGTGTCCGAAGCGCTCGTATCGGTCGGGCTGGAGCCATTCGGCTACTTCGAGTATGCGTTGATCGGATTGCCTCTGCTGATCGCGGCAGTCATCTACATGACCTTCTGGGGTCGGAAGCTGCTCCCCAGCCAGTCGGATGCCGACAGACCCGCTTCCGGCCCTGCTGAGTATGCAATGCTTATCAGGTCGTTCGCCAAGGATCGAGCACTCTATGCAATCGAGTTCCCTGACGGCGACAGTGCTTTTGGACGCACGTTTCGCGAACTGGACATAGGCCAACGCTTCGGCGTCGTGCCTGTGTATGTGCGCAACCGCCCTGGGGATCCGCTGCCCAACTTGATGGGTCGTGAGCTCCCGGATCCACGCACCCGTACCCGCTTCCCCTTCCCTTCAGAGCAACTCAGGGAGCTCGACGTACTCGTCGTGCGTGGGCTCCCCGAAGCGGTTACCGCGATGGTCATGACCACCGGATGGAAGGCGAGACCTCTCGAGGTGACGGAGATGGAACTCAACCAGACACGACTACCTCATGACATCGGCTGGGCCGAGATCATGATCACGCCCCGCTCGAAGCTGAGAGGAAGAAGAGCGAAGGAGGGTGACTGGATAGGCTGGGGCTCGGTGCAGATCATGGGAGTGCGCAGACCGGGCGAGGACACCGGCACGAACATCAGCCTGAAATCCGGTGACACGATTCTCGTTCGAGGCCGCTGGCCGAACATTCACAGGCTACGCGACGAACGGACCGACTTCGTTGTCGTCGGACATCCAGAGGCGGCCGAGCATTCCGTCACAGGTCTGTCCAGGCGGGCGCCGCTCGCAGTCGCGATTCTCATCGGGATGGTGGTGCTGATGGTGACAGGCCTTGTCCCTGCTTCGATGGCCGCAGTGATCGCAGCAGGTGCGATGCTGCTCACGGGATGTCTCAATTCGCGCCAGGCATATCGGGCGGTCTCCTGGTCAACCGTGGTACTCATCGCGGCGATGATCCCGACAGCGATCGCGCTCACGAAGACAGGTGGAACCGAGCTGATCGCCGACGCCCTTGTGAGCGTTGTCGATGGGAGAGACCCCCGGTTCCTTGTCGCGATGGTGTACCTCGTCACGGTCCTGCTGAGCCAGGTGCTTTCGAACACGGCAACTGCGATCCTGCTTTCGCCTGTCGCACTCGCCACGGCATTCACGATGGGAGTTGACCCCCACGCCCTCCTCATCACCGTCTCCGTTGCCGCGTCCACGGCGTTTCTATCACCGATCGGAACTTCTACGAACGTGATGGTCATGGCACCAGGCAACTACAAGTTCTCCGACTACACGAAGGTCGGTCTCCCCCTTGTCGCGATCTTCTTCGGGGGAACTGTGATCCTGGCCCCGATGATCTGGAGCCTGTAGAGGCCCTTGAGAGCGTCAGCCCGAAACTCTCACCCCACGCCAGAACGCAACGTAGTTCTTGATGTCGGAGGCAGCAGGCTTTGGCGAGGGGTAGAACCAGGCCGCACCCTTGTTGACGCTGCCTTCCACCACGACGTCGTAGTAGTCCGCGGTTCCCTTCCACGGACACCTCGTATGTTCACGCGAAGCCTTCACAAGTGCCGTATCTACGGACTCGGGAGGGAAATAGTGGTTCCCTTCGACGATGATCGTCTCGTCGCTCTGCGCGATGACGGCGCCGTTCCATGTTGCTGTGGCCACTCGTTCTCCCTGTTGGTACCTCTGGAGCAACGAAGCGCGGACCGAATGCATTCCCGTGCATCGCTCGGCTGCGCAGCGTAGGCTGGAGCCACGGACGGATGGCCAGGACGGAGGGATCCTATAAGCAGACAACTCGCTCTGGCACTTGGAGCAATTCTGATCCTCGCCGCCTGTTCCGCATCGACCGATGACTCGTCGCAAGACTCTGCCTCCACACCCACGACATCCACCGAAAGGGAGATAGCGAAGATGGAACTCTCCTCACCTGCTTTTGCAGAGGGCGAGGTCATACCGATTGAATACTCGTGCGATGGGACAGACACGTCGCCACAACTCGATATCGCCGGCATTCCGGCTGGAACCGTTTCACTCGTATTGATCATGGATGATCCCGATGCCCCGGGTGGCACATGGGATCACTGGCTTGCGTTCAACATCGAACCGACGGAGACAATCGCAAAGGGTGAGGATGCCATCGGCACCGGCGGACGCAACTCCTGGGACGAGACGGGATACGGTGGGCCCTGCCCGCCATCGGGAAGCCATAGGTACTTCTTCAGAGTGTTCGCTCTCGACTCCACCCTCTATCTGGACGAGGGCGCGGACAAGGCAACCGTGACTGCATCGATGAGAGGCCACACTCTCGAGATGGCCGAACTCATGGGTGTGTACTCCCGCAGCTAGTGCCACAACTAGTTCTCAGACCGCTGGACACCCACAGTGACCGTCGCTACATGACAAAGGGGATCAATCTCCAGGCAACATCTGATCTGTACCCTCGATAGCCAGGAACAGTTGCCACAAGCATCTCCTCCTCGCGACCTGTCTTTGCCATGAAGAAGACAAGAAAGGTGAACGAGGTGAGCAGCACCACAGGATTGGCGTACGCAAGTCCGACGCCGAGCGTGAAGAGCACGATCCCTGAATACATTGGGTGGCGTACGTATCTGTACGGCCCGCTCTCGACGAGTTGCGCACCATCGACAGGTCTTGGGAACGGCGACACGCGCCAACCATGCTGCATCAGCGACCACACCGACAACAGGGCCCCGGCAAGTGCAACGATGAGACCGATCACCTGCGCAACGATGAGACCAGGCACGCCACTCACCGTGTCTCCGGAGAACAGTGCCATGAAGAAGAATAGGAAGAGCGCACCCTGCGCGATAACCCACCCAACGCCTAGACTCATACTTGAGTCGGGACGACTTAGATTATCTGGCATAGACCTGACCACTTCGGTGTTGTATATGGTACGTAGTATCTCATCAAGGATCTGAAATTCATGGATATCAACAACTTCACCCAACGCAGTCAGGAAGCGATTCTCGCCGCCAGGTCCACAGCCGAGCGTATCAACAACCAGTATGCCCAGCCGGAGCACCTTCTCGAAGGACTCCTCGCCCAAACCGACGGGCTCTTGTATCCGTTGCTCACGAAGATGGGTGTGCATGTGTCGGATATCAGGGGACCGCTCGAGCCCGCCATCGAGATGATCCCTACCGTGGTCGGTGGAGGGGAAGTCACCTTCTCCCCCGAGACAATCGCAGTGCTCGAGGCCGCGAACGCACAACGCGAAGCCCTCAAGGATTCCTATGTCTCGGTTGAGCACATCATCCTCGCACTCGCGGAATCCAAGACTCGGGCAGGGGAGATCCTGAGGGATGCTGGTCTGACGAAGGACGCGGTGCTGTCCGGGCTCGCAGAAGTTCGCGGAGCACAGCGCGTCACAAGCCAGAACCCCGAGGACACGTTCGCTCCTCTTGAGCAATACGGCCGTGACCTGACTGAGGACGCGCGTAACGGCAAACTTGACCCCGTCATCGGGCGCGACGAGGAGATCCGACGCGTCGTGCAGGTCCTGTCGCGACGCACCAAGAACAACCCTGTCCTCATCGGAGAACCCGGCACAGGTAAAACGGCGATCGCCGAAGGGCTTGCCCAACGGATCGCCGACGGCGATGTGCCGGACAGTCTTAAGAACCGCAGACTCATCTCGCTCGATATTGGATCGATGGTCGCGGGCGCCAAGTACCGAGGCGAGTTCGAGGAACGTCTCCAGGCAGTTCTCAATGAGATCAAGGCCTCTGAGGGACGCGTCATCACATTCATCGATGAGATGCACACGATCGTCGGCGCAGGTGCATCCGAGGGCTCAATGGATGCATCCAACATGCTCAAGCCGATGCTTGCCCGCGGCGAGCTGCGCATGATCGGAGCGACAACACTCGACGAATTCCGCAAGTACATCGAAAAGGACGCGGCGCTGGAGCGCCGGTTCCAGCCTGTGCTTGTTGAAGCGCCGTCTGTGGAGGAGACCATCGGGATTCTCCGTGGGCTCAAGGAGCGCTACGAGATACACCATGGCGTTCGTATCACAGATGCCGCTCTCATCGGTGCCGCTGTTCTGTCTGACCGATACGTAACAGGTCGCCACCTCCCCGACAAGGCGATCGATCTGGTCGACGAGGCTGCATCGAAGCTCCGGATCGAGATCGATTCGATGCCTGACGAGATCGACGAACTCGAACGTCGTCGCAGGCAGCTAGAGATCGAGAAGCAGGCACTGTCGAAAGAGGACGACGCGGCCTCGAAGGAACGCCTCGGCGTGATCGAGGAAGAACTGGCGAACCTCAGCGAGAAACTTGATACGTTGAGCGCGCACTGGCAGCTCGAAAAGGACTCCATCGCGGGAATCCGGTCGATCAAGGAGCGGATCGAGGAGGCACGTAACGACGCAGAGCGTGTTGAGCGCGACGGCGATCTCGAGAAGGCAGCTGAACTCCGCTACGCGACCCTTCCCGCCCTTCAGCAGCAGCTGACCGAAGGCCAGGAGAAACTCGACGCGCTTCAGGTCAACCTGAAGATGCTCAAGGAGGAAGTGGACGAGGAGGACGTTGCTGAGGTTGTGAGCCGATGGACGGGTGTCCCTGTCTCCAAGCTGATGGAGGGCGAGATGCAGAAGCTCGTCCAACTCGAGGAACACCTCCATGAAAGAGTGATCGGACAGGACGACGCCGTATCCGCGATCTCCAACGCGATCAGGCGTTCGCGGGCAGGGCTGTCTGATCCGAATCGACCGATCGGATCGTTCCTCTTCCTTGGGCCGACCGGAGTTGGCAAGACAGAACTCGCGCGAGCCCTGGCGGAGTTCATGTTCGATGACGAACGGGCAATGGTGCGGATCGACATGTCCGAATACATGGAGAAGCACTCAGTCTCGCGTCTCATCGGAGCACCTCCAGGGTACGTCGGATACGACGAGGGAGGTCAACTCACTGAGGCCGTCAGGCGGAGGCCATACTCCGTTGTCCTGCTCGATGAAGTGGAGAAGGCTCATCCCGAGGTCTTCAACGCCCTTCTGCAGGTGCTCGACGACGGTCGCATGACCGATGGCCACGGGCGAACGGTCGATTTCACGAACACAGTGCTCGTGATGACGTCCAACCTGGGGTCCGAATTCATCGAACCTGACATGCCTGATGAGGCGGTCGAATCACGCGTCATGGATGTCGTTCGCAACCACTTCAGGCCCGAGTTCCTGAACCGGATCGACGACACCATCGTGTTTCATCGACTCTCGAAGGAAGACCTGCGTCTGATCGTCGAGATTCAGTTCGAAGCACTGAGAGCACGTCTCGCCGAACGTAACATCGAGATCATCCTGGATGAGGAGGCGATCGACTGGCTCACCGACCATGGGTATGACCCGGTGTACGGAGCCCGTCCGCTCAAGCGATTGCTTCAGACCGCAGTAGCGGACCCTCTTGCTCTGAGAATTCTCAGTGGCGACCTCACCGAAGGTTCAACGATTACCGTCAGAACCGACGGCGACGAGCTCACCTTCAACTGACACACTTCTGGCACAGCGACCTCCTTGACAACTTGGTGATAGTTTGATATCTTGGTTTGCAAGGTATCAAATACACTTTGATATCAAGCGAACTGAAGGAAGTTCGGTATGGATCGCCGGAGCCAGCTTCTCAAGGGAGTACTCGACATGTGCCTCCTTGCGATAATCAGCGAGGAACCGAGTTACGGATACGAAATGGCGGACAAACTCTCAACAAGGGGCCTGACGCTTTCGAGCGAAGGCTCAATCTATCCGACGCTTTCGAGAATGCAGCGTTCGGGGCTCATTGAGGGCTATTTTGTCGAGGCCGACGGATCAGGTCCGCCACGGAAGTACTACCGCATTGCAGATGAAGGAACGAAGATGCTCGCAGAGTGGACGAACGAGTGGTCGGACCTCAGCACCGGGGTCAGCCAGGTGATGAAGGGAGCCGCGCAGTGACTGATCTGACCACCAACCAGGTCGTTGAAAAGTGCCAGAGCTACTGGCTGGGATCAGGTGTGACCGCCGATACCGCTCAGGAGATGGCGACCGAACTACGGTCTCACCTGGACGAAGCCACCTCCGCGGGAAAGTCGGTTGAGGCAGTCACTGGAGTCGACCTCGAAGCCTTCGCTGAGGCGTGGGCAGAGGCCTCACGCGACCCACGGCCCCCAAGACCCCCCACCCCGCCATCGTTGCCGGTTGAGTCCGAGACCAAGTCAACGATCGGCCTGTGGGCTGGCCTGGGGGCAATCGTGCTTCTCGTCGTGGCCGTTGCGCTCCTTGCCCCCCACGACGAAACCGTGAATCAGTCCGCATGGGTCACAATGTGGCTGATAGCCGCAGGAGTACTCGCGATCGGTGAGATGGTCACGGCAGGCTTCTTCCTACTCCCCTTTGCCGCGGGCGCAGCGGTGGCGGGCGTTCTTGCACTGCTCTCGATCGCTGTCGCCATCCAGATCGTCACATTCGTCCTGGTATCCGTGCTGTCACTCTGGCTGCTCCAGCGATTCGCCAAGAAGGACATCCACGGCGAGCTACTCCCAGTGGGCGCGGCCAGGTACGTCGGTGCATCAGCGATCGTCCTGCAGCCAGTGAGGAAGTTCGATGATGGCATGGTGAGGATGGGCACTCAGGAGTGGCGCGCCACAACCGATAGGGACGAAGAGATCCCCGCCGGTGCGGAGGTGCGTGTCATCGAGGTACGGGGAGCCAGGCTCGTCATCGAAACCGTCAATTAGAGATTTCTAGGCCAACCACAAGAGAGGAAGGGGAATCATGGCACCAGCGATCGTTCTGATCCTGATCTTCGTGCTGATCATCTACGTCGCATTGGCGATCAAGATCATCCAACAGTATGAATTAGGACTCATGGAGAGGTTTGGGAGGTATCGAAAGACCCTCGAACCGGGTCTTCACATGATCGTCCCGTTCATCGACAAGGTACAGAAGATCGACATGAGAGAACAGGTCGTCGACGTTCCACCACAGGAGGTCATCACCAAGGACAACGTCGTTGTCACGGTCGATGCGGTTGTGTACTACCAGGCAACAGACCCGGTGAAGCTCGCCTACAACGTTGCGAACTTCATCCTGGCAGCCACGAAGTTGGCGCAGACCAACCTGAGGAATGTCATCGGCGACATGGATCTTGATGCTGCACTGACATCACGTGAGATCATCAACACCGAGTTGCGTTCCATCCTCGATGAGGCCACGGACATCTGGGGTACCCGAGTCGTCCGCGTCGAGATCCAGCGGATCGATCCTCCAGCGGATGTGACCCAGGCAATGCACCGCCAGATGAAGGCCGAGCGTGATCGGCGAGCCATCGTCACCGAGGCGGAGGGTGAGAAGCGCTCGGCGATCCTCAGGGCTGAGGGTGTCAAGCAAGCGGCGATCCTCGATGCCGAAGGAAGGGCACAGGCCATCAGAGAGGTTGCTGACGCGGACAAGTTCCGACTGCTGACGGTCGCCGAAGGTGAAGGCCGGGCGATCGAGCGAGTGTTCGGTGCCATCCACGAGGGCGACCCGACACCGGACCTCATCGCCATCGAGTACCTGAAGGCACTCCAGGGCATTGCCGATGGACAGGCGACAAAGATCTTCCTCCCCTTGGAGACAGCCGGGATCCTCTCGAGCATCGGCGCCATCGGCGAACTGTTCACCGACTCACAGACCAACGAGTAACCGTTCTTGCGTAACTGGGGACCTCCACGTGGTCCCCAGTTACGCAAGAAGCAGAGGGGCAGGATATGCCGTACATCAACTATGTCGAGTTCAACTCGGGTGACGTCGAGGCATCGACAAAGTTCTACAAGGACGTGTTCGAATGGGATCCACAGCCGTGGGGCGCCGATGACTACTTCATGGCAAGCCACGGAGAGGAATCAGGCATCGACACAGGGCTCACGACATCCGAGGATGGTCAGCCGCTGACCGTTGCCACCATCACCGTCGATGATCTCGAGGGATACATGGGAAAGGTCATCTTCGCAGGCGGCGAGATAGTGGTTCCAAAGTTCATCATCCCCGGTGTTGGCCGCGCGTGCTACTTCACCGACACAACGGGGATGATCGTGGGGCTCCACGAGCCTGACACGTCCGAATAGGCGACATGAAGATCACGCTACTCGGCACAGGGGGCCCTCGCCCGGATCCGATGCGGCAGGGGCCGGCCACTCTCGTTCAGGCATCGAGGCTGTCGCTGCTCTTCGACGCAGGGCGAGGCGTCGCCACTCAGCTCGCCAGGGCTGGCATCCGCGTGGAGGATCTTGATGCCGTGTTCATCACGCATCACCACTTCGACCACATCGGCGGACTGGCTGACCTCATCATGGCTGCATGGAACAACGGTCGAACCGCTCCACTGCTTGTTGTTGGTCCCCTTGGCACTGACACGATCATCGAGAACATGCTCGAGCATGTGTACGCACGAGATATCAACTTCCGGATCGCCGAGGAATGGGCTCATGGACGCAAGCTCGATCACCCGAGCGAGATGCTCGACGTGCGAGTCGTGGTAAGCCAGCGCATCGATCTGCCCCATGGTGTCGAAGTGACAGTTGGACAGGTCGAGCACGGCTCCAAAGGAATCGAACTGTCCCTGGAGGAGTGGTCTGCCTCCGGATATCGGGTTTCGGCAGAGGGACGCACTGTGACGATCTCGGGAGACGCAGTCGAGGGCCTTGAACTTGGGAGCCTTGCCGCCGACTCTGACGCACTTGTGATGTGCGCGTACCTTGCCGAGGACGAGATCGTGACTCTCGAGGAGAGGTTTCTAGCAGAGAAGGTCCTCGCTGGTGCCCCACAAGCAGCCGCAGTCGCGACAGAGGCCAATGTTGCGCTGCTCATCCTTACCCACATCCGCGAAAAATCGGACGAAGAAACTGAACGCATGCGTGCCCGGGTTGCTGCTGTCTTTCCCCGCGAAGTGATCGTTGCGCACGACCTCCTCGTTGTCGACATTCCCTAGCGCCGGGCCCTGATATGGAAGAAGTGCCAGTGCTTGATGGCACCGTCGGTCCCGTACGAACCGTCGTGATCACGCTCGTCGATCTCGAGCTCGCTGAAATCTGAGAACGTCTGCTCGATCCATTGGCGAGCCACCGGCGCGACATGTGGATCTGATGCCCAGTCGTCGTTCGCACCGAAGAGCTGCCCACGAACGCACCGCCAGGTACAACCGATGCCAGCACATTGGCCACACCGGCATCGAAGTCGTCGCCTGCGAACGGAAGTGAGAACTGGGCGTACCGAGGTCGGCTGGGGGGAGGGCAACCGTGTGGAATGAACCCGTCGCGATTTCGAGCCGTCTCGTGCGCTCCGCGGTGTCCGCTCCTCGAGGAGTCTTCGCCTCGCAGGCTCGGCATCGAGGGCAAACACCCTCCATCCCCGGGACAGAAGGTCGCGCGCATCGGCCCCTCCGCCGGTACCGACGTCGATCGCAAGCCGACCTGCACCGACATTGCCGCTGACGTATTCCGTTGCGGAGTGGAAGTACTCAAGCGGCCTCGGGACGCCGTTGCCTCACAGAACGCTTCCCACGAATGGTCCTCGAACTCGGATGCACCCATAGCCGGTCAGCCCTCTGCCGTCAGTTCCTCCTCGTCAGGTACCGTCTCGGGTTGAGGCGACAAGAACGTCGGTGGCCCGACGAGCGTCCGCTTCTCATCCCTCTTCTGCGTGTACCAGATCCAGACCCAGCCACCGATGAACGCTGCAATGGAGATCCAGCCGTTGCGGCTCAGTCCGAAGAGGCGGAAGGACGTGTCGGTACGCAGCAGTTCCATGACGAAACGGATGAAGCTGTACATGACGATATACACGCCAAATGAAGCTCCCTTGGCCAGCTTTCCCCGCTTCTCGAGCCAGAGAATCATCGGAACGAGGATGAGGGCATTCCACACCGCCTCATAGAGGAAGGTCGGGTGGAAGGTCTCAAACTGCTCGTATCCGACCGGCCTATGCGAGGGGCCGATGATGACCGCCCACGGGAGATCGGATGGCGTTCCGAAGAGCTCTTGATTGAAGTAGTTGCCGAAGCGGCCAATTGCCTGAGCAAGGGGGATACCGACGGCAGCTGCGTCGCCGAACGAGAACAGGTCACCACCTCGCTTGTTGACGAGATAGATGACTGTCAGCGCGCCGAAGAAGAGACCCCCGTACAGAGCAAGTCCTCCCGCCCATATGTAG
>PVMK01118413.1_pt1 | contig 22039 bp, 24 predicted proteins | sample 1853481 | NCBI WGS metagenome assembly PVMK01 (sample SAMN08533507, study PRJNA380276) | Marine sediment metagenome, whole genome shotgun sequencing project.
AGGAGTACCAGGCGATGGGGACGCCGTTCGAACGGCGCGGCGCACGCTTCGACGATTACCTCGAAGCGGTGAAGAAGGTTTGGAGCGGCGAAGTGGTCGAGCACGAAAGCGACTTCCTTTCGTGGCACGGCTTCAAGAGCTATCCGATCCCCGTACAGAAGCCGCACCCGCCGATTCTGATCGGCGGCACGACCACCAAGACGCTGGAGCGCGTAGTGAACGCGGCAGACGGCTGGTACGCGCCAAGTGACTCCCAGGAGGTCCTGACCGACAAGATCGGACAGCTAAAAGAAATGGCCGCCCAAGTGGGGCGGCCATTCGATTCGATCGACATCACGACGAACTGGCGGATCGCCGTGAATCCGGATGCGTTGCCCGAGCTCGAAGACCTCGGAATCACGCGCGCCGTCGTGTTACTGGGCGCAACAGGCGAGTCCGACCCAAAGAAGGCGATCGACCTGATCGCCTCCCGGGCCGACCTATAGCGTCAGAATCCGATCCCGCCGGTGATGATGCAGGTGAGCCAAGCGGTCCACTCTGCGTCGCAGGCGTCGGCGCTGGTGCAGTCGTTCGCGCCAAGGCATCCGCCCAGTGTCTCCAGCTCACTGGGACAGCCATCGAGCTCCCCTGAAACCTGGCCGATGCCGCCGTTGCAGTCCTGAAGACACTCCCCTGTGCCACCGGCGCAGGAGTTGCACAGGACGTCGCAGAAGTCCCCTCCGCCTCCACCACCGGAGCCAGCCGAACCGCCGGTGCCGGAAGAAGCACCTGTACCAGCAGTGCCGCCCGTTCCGTCTTCTCCCTCATCGCCACAACCGGTGATCGCAAGCATCGAACCCAACGCGATCGCCAAAAATACCTGCTTCTTCATCGCCCCAACCTCCTCCGCCGTCGTGTGTGATGGCGTCCGTGAATGTGGGTAGCAGAATACTGGTGGTCTGTTCAATAATTTTCCGTAAGCGGTTTCACACAGTTGCAGTCCGCAGGGTGTCCCACCCCGCCAGAACCGTAGGGTATCACTGCAGATTCGCTGGCACGGGCACCGTCGCTGGCCCTGACACTGGCCCTGACACCGGCCCTGACACCGACACTGGCCCTGACACTGGCACTGACACTGGCACTGAATTGCCCCCTTGACGGCCCACGGGGGTCGGCTCATATTCCGGCCCCTTCAGGCAGATAAATACCCATTTTGCAAGAGAATTAGCGCGAGTAACGCATGGCACTGACCGCAGATAGAAAGACCGAGCTGATCGGTCAATTCCGCAACCACGACACGGACACGGGCTCGCCCGAAGTCCAGATCGCCATCTTGAGCGAGCGGATCACCTACCTCACCGATCACTTCAAAACGCACAAGAAGGACCATCACTCCCGCAGAGGCCTGCTGAAGATGGTCAGCCAGCGACGCCGGCTCCTCGACTATGTCCGTTCGCAGGACGTGGAGCGGTACCGTAAGATCACTTCAGAGCTTGGCATTCGGAAGTAAGCTGGGCCCCGGGACGTTGTCCCCTTAGAACGTCGGTTCCTTTGGGTCGGGTTCGGAGTTCGCTCTTCGCTTCGATGGTTTGAGTCGGAACTCAAATCCTGGAATCGGGGACCGAGACCGCTCTCGACGTCGATGCGAACCGCATGCGTGGCTGTGCCGCGCGGAACGGAAGGCAGAGAGAGCGATGATAATTAGAGAATCCGTTAAAGTTGGTGACAAAGAGATCACCATCGAGACGGGCCGTATTGCCAAACAGGCATCCGGCTCGGTATTTGTGGTTGTGGCGAGACCATGGTTCTGGTCACTGTCTGTGGGAACAAAGAGGCGAGGCCGGGCGCGCCGTTCTTCCCGCTGACCGTCGACTACGTCGAAAAGACCTACGCTGCCGGCAAGATCCCGGGCGGTTTCTTCAAGCGCGAGGCCAGGCAGCGCGATCATGAGATCCTCACCTGCCGACTGATCGACCGGCCCTGCCGCCCCCTCTTTCCCGACGGATACATGTGCGAGACACAGGTCATCGCAACCGTGATCAGCGCAGACGGGAGCAATCAGTCCGACGTGCTCGCAATGGTGGGCGCCTCGGCGGCCATTCACATCAGCCCGATTCCCTGGGCAGGACCCATCGCCGGTGTGCGTGTCGCGCGCGTCGACGGCAAGCTGATCGCGAACCCGACCTACCAGGAGCAAGAGAACAGCGAGTGCGAGCTGATCGTGGCCGCGTCCAAGGACGCGATCGTCATGGTCGAGGGCGAAGCCAAGGAAATGTCCGAAACGGACCTGATCGAGGCCATCCAGTTCGGTCACCAGGCGGTGCAAGGTGTCCTCGAGCTCATCGAGAAGATTCGTGAGGCGGTCGGCAAGGAGAAGTGGGCCTACACGCCGCACGTGCGGGACACCAAGATCGACGCGCGCGTCAAAGAGGCGGGCCTCGCGAAAGTCATCGAGGCTTGCAACATCGCGGAGAAGCACCCGCGCTACGGCCGCTTTAGCGAAATCAAGAAGGAAGTCGTGGCCGAGTTGGCGTCCGAGTTCCCCGATCTCGAAGGCGATATCAAGGGTGCCTACGAGGACCTTCGCTACAACACGATGCGCGGGCAAGTGCTCGACGAGAAGCGCCGCGTCGATGGTCGTGACTACAAGACTGTCCGACCCATCGCGATCGAGGTTGCCCTCCTCCCGCGCGTCCATGGGTCGACGCTGTTTACACGAGGCGAGACGCAGAGCATCGTCACCGCAACCCTCGGCACGCGTCAGGACGAGCAAAAGATCGACGGCCTCACCGCGGAGTACTACAAGCCGTTCCTTCTCCATTACAACTTCCCGCCCTACTCGGTCGGTGAGACGAAGTTCCTCCGTGGCCCCGGTCGTCGCGAGATCGGGCACGGAACCCTCGCGGAGCGCGCGCCTGACCAAGGTGCTGCCCTCCGCGAAGACTTCCCCTACACGATCCGAATCGTCTCGGAGATCACCGAGTCGAACGGCTCGTCGTCCATGGCTACCGTGTGTGGCGGAAGCTTGGCGATGATGGACGCGGGTGTCCCCATCAAGGCCCGGTCGCCGGTGTGGCGATGGGTCTCATCATGGAGGGCGACAAGTACGCCGTCCTCACCGACATCCTCGGCGACGAGGATCATCTCGGCGACATGGACTTCAAGGTCTGCGGAACCGACAAGGGCATCACCGCCATCCAGATGGACATCAAGATCGCCGGCCTGAAGTCAGAGATCATGCACGAAGCCTTGGAGCAGGCGCGCGAAGGCGCTGCACATCCTCGAGAAGATGAACGAGGTCATGGCGACTCCCCGCCCCGAACTTTCGAAGTACGCGCCTCGCATCGAGACCCTCAAGGTCAAACCCGACCAGATCCGCGTGATCATCGGACCCGGCGGCAAGATGATCAAGGCGATCACCGAGCAGACCGGGGCCAGGATCGACATCAGCGACGACGGTACGGTCAGCATCGCATCGCCGGACGGAGAAGCCCTCAAGAAGGCAATCGAGATCATCGAGAGCCTCACGCTGGAGCCGGAGATCGGCACCAAGTACAAGGGCGTCGTGCGACGCGTCGAGAACTACGGCGCGTTCCTCGAGATCGCACCCGGTAAGGATGGACTCCTGCACGTCACCGACATGGAGTGGGGCTTCGTCGAGAAGGTCACGGACGTGATGGATCTCGGAGACGAGGTCGATGTCGTGATCAGCGACATCGATCGCGAAGGCCGCATCAAGCTTTCTCGTAAGGCTCTGCTCGAGAAGCCCGAGGGATACGTCGAGCCCCAGAGAAGGGAACGTCGTGACGGCGGTGGCCGAGGTGGACGCGACGGCGGACGCGGCGGACGCGACGGTGGACGCGGCGGACGCGACGGTGGACGCGGCGGACGCGACGGTGGACGCGGCGGACGCGACGGTGGACGTGGCGGCTCGAGAGCTGGCGGCCGTGATGGAGACCGGGATCGTGGGCGCGAAGGTGGCCGTGAAGGCGGCAGCGATCGCGATCGCGGCGGCGAGAAGAAAGATTAATGGCAACGCTGCGCGTCTACAAGATGCGCGCCGACGCGGTCGTTCCGCGTTACAAGACGAGCGGCGCGGCGGGGATGGACCTCGCCGCTTGCCTCTCCTCCCCGCTCACGCTTGCGCCGGGCGGGGTGGCCCGCGTGCCGACAGGACTGCAGATCGCGCTACCCGCCGGACACGAGGGTCAAGTGCGCCCGCGTTCCGGGTTAGCAGCGCGCCACGGCGTCACGGTGCTCAACGCTCCGGGTACCATCGACGAAGACTACCGGGGCGAGGTCCAAGTGCTTCTGATCAACCACGGCAGCGAAGCCTTCACGATCGAGTCAGGAGACCGGATCGCGCAGCTCGTCGTGGCACCGGTTGTGCGGGTTGAGATCGAGACCGTAAAGAACGAAGCGGCGCTCGGGGGAACGGAGCGCGGTGAAGGTGGGTTTGGGAGCACGGGTCGCTAGACTTGCCCCTGGGCTCTGAATGGCGTCCGGCTACAGGGCCCGGTCCATCAACTGCGCGATCGTCGTCTTCGGCGCCGCACCCACGTGCTGTGCGACGAGCTCGCCGCCCTTGAAGACCATCAACGTTGGGACGCCGCGGATGCCGTATTTCGAGGCGATGCCGGGGCTCTCGTCGATATCGAGATGAGTCACTTTGACCTTGTCGACGTACTCGTCCGCAAGCTGATCGATGAGCGGCGCAATCTGCTTACACGGACCGCACCACACCGCCGAAAAGTCGACGAGCACGGGAGCGTCCGACTGGAGCACTTCCGTGTCAAAGTTCAGGTCGTTCACCGCGTGTACGTTTGCGCCAGCCATCTGAGCTCCTCTTGGGGTTATCCGAGAGGAACTAACTAAGGACGCTGCGCCCGCTTGTCAATGTGCCGCCCCTCACGGCTACCGCCCAAAACCCCATCATGGTAGGCTTTTTCGTGGCCTGCCCCACACTCATGGAGGCCTCGACAAGACCATGAAAGCTGGCCTCTTCATCACTACCGCGGTTCTCTACGCCGTCGCCTGTATCCTCTACCTGTTCCTGCTGACCCGAGGCTCGGGCAAGGTTCAGCGGATGCCAGGGACGGTCTTCGTCACCGCCCTCGGCGCCCATCTCGCATTCTTGGTGCTAGAGGCCCCGTCCCCCGGCGAGCTGCCTCTAGGGGACATCTCTCAAATCTTGAGCCTATCGTCGTTCTTGATCGGCATCGCGTTTCTAGTCGCGTCCTACCGCTTCGACGTCACCATGCTCGGCGCCTTCGTGGTGCCGCTGTCGCTGATGCTCTTGCTCGCATCGGGCCTCGGCAGCAGCTACGCGCCGGTCTCCCCGAGAGTGCAATCCGCCATGTTGACGCTCCACATCGGCGCCAACGTAATCGGCCTTGTCGCGTTCGCCCTCGCATTTTCCGCGGGTGTTGCGTACATGCTGCAGGAACGGCTGCTTCGGCGTCGCCAGCTCAGTGGCGCCTTTCAACGACTCCCGTCTCTCGATGTCCTCGACACGATGGGGCTACGCGCCGTGTTGGTGGGCTTCCCGCTCCTGACCTTCGGCATGGTCACCGGCACGTTCTGGTTGTTGCGCTCAGGGGGATCGGAGTTCTATGTGAGCCAAGCGCTTGGTCTGGTCGCCTGGGCAATCTTCGCAAGCGTGATCGTCCTTCGCGTGGCCGTTGGATGGCAGGGCCGAAAGGCCGCGCTCGGCACGATGATGGGGTTTGTGTTTACACTGCTCGTGTTGGCTGGGTACGCCCTCCGAGCCGCCAGTGGGAGCGCATGATGCGCGACTTCGTCGTCGTCGGGCTGTCCCATCGAACCGCACCCGTGGAAGTCCGCGAACACCTCGCCGTCGCCCCGGATCGCCTCGAGCAGGAGCTTCGCGAGATTACGGCCAACGGACGGCTCGACGAGGCACTGCTGATTTCGACCTGCAATCGGGTCGAACTCTACGCGACCAGCGCGAACCCAATCGAAGCCTCGCGAATCGCGAAGGATGCCCTCACCCGACGCCTCCCGGGCAGCGCGGCCGACGACGTGCTCTACCAGGAGCGCGGCGTCGACGTCGTCCGGCACGTCTTCCGGGTCGCTTCGAGTCTGGACTCTCTCGTCGTCGGCGAGCCCCAAATCCTCGGTCAGGTGAAAGAGGCCTTCGACGCGGCGAAGGGCGCCGGCACGATGGGCACCCTTCTCGGCCGTTGCTTCACCCAAGCCTTTGCAACGGCGAAGCGAGTTCGAAACGAAACCGGGATCGCCGAGGGCACGGTGAGCGTCAGCTCGATCGCATGTGAGTTGGCCAAGAAGATCTTCGGCAACCTGAAGGGCCGCAGAACGCTCTTGATCGGTGCAGGAGAGATGGGAGAGTCCGCCGCGCGAAGTCTCCTGCAAACTGGAACAGACCTGCATGTGCTCAACCGCAGCGAGGAGCGAGCGCGCGCCCTCGCCGAATCTTGCGGCGGGCGAGCCGTCGCCTACGAGCGGCTCACCATGGAGCTCGCCGCCGCGGACGTGGTCATTGCGTCCACAGCAAGCCCCCAATTCATTCTAACGCCGGAGCTAATGAAGTCTGTCGTGCGAACCAGGCGTCATCGCCCCTTGTTCATCATCGACATCGCCGTTCCGCGCGACGTCGACCCGCGCGTCGGCAGCATGGACAACGTGTTCGTCTACGACGTGGACGACCTGCAACAGGTGGCCGAGGAGAACCTGGCCGTCCGCGCTCGGGAAGCGGCTCAGGCCGAGCACATCGTCGAAGAGGAGCTCGCTGCCTTCGTGAATTGGCGGCGTTCGCTCGAGCTTGCCCCGACGATCGTCGCTCTCCGGGAGCGTTTTGGCCAGATCGCACAGGAAGAGCTGCAGCGCGCTTTGCCCCGGCTCGAAGGCCTGAGCCAGTCCGATCGTGCCGTGTTGGAAGCGATGGGGCGCTCGCTGGTCAACAAGCTGCTTCACCAGCCGATGACCCAGCTCAAAGCGGGTGCGGGCGAGCCGGACGGACCGCTCCTGATCGACGCGGTACGCCGGCTTTTCGCACTATCTGAGGAAAGCCCTGCGGAGAAGGAGCCCTCGACGGACGCTGGCGCAGACACCAAGGTCACCCACTTGGCCACCGCGACAACAGGGTCGACAGGCAAATCGAAGTGAAACTGCGCATCGCAACACGCGCGAGCAATCTTGCTCTCGTCCAGACGCGCTGGGTCGGCGCACAGATACAGCGCCACTTCCCCGAAATCGTCATCGAGGAAGTCCACGTTCGGACCCAAGGCGACCGCATCCAAGATCGTCCGCTGGCCGAGGTGGGCGGCAAGGGGCTTTTTGTGAGCGAGGTGGAAGCGGTGGTCGTGCGGGGCGATGCGGATTTCGCAGTCCATTCATTGAAAGACGTGCCGGGCGACGTTCCACTCGCCGAAGGGATGGGCATCCTCTGCGTGCCCGTCCGCGAAGACCCGCGGGATGTACTTGTCACTGTCGACGGCACCGACTTGGCGTCGTTGAAGAGGGGCGCCAAGGTTGGCACGACCTCCGCCGTCGGGTGGTGCAACTTCAGCGTCAGCGTCCCGACCTCGGCTTCGTCCCGCTTCGCGGCAACATCGAAACGCGCATTCGCAAGCTCCGCGAGGGCCAATGCGACGCGGTCGTCCTGGCCGCGGCGGGCCTTGCCCGCACAGGAGTGCTCGAACAGACGCCCCACTCGCTTCTTCCGCCGGACATTTGCCTGCCCGCCGTCGGACAGGGAGCGCTCGCGATCGAGGGCGCCCTTGGCAACGAGACGCTGCTCGAACAGCTCAAAGCGATCGAAGATCTCACCGCACGCATCCAGGTCACCGCGGAGCGAGCGATGCTTCAGAAACTGGAGGGCAACTGCCACTCGTCGATCGCGGGCCACGCTAGCGCTGAGGAGGGAAGGCTCAGGCTCGAAGCGATGGTGGCCTCGTACGATGGCGATCAAATGCTTTCGGCGGCGTCGGACACCTACCTCGACCTCGCCTCACCCGATGCGATCGAGCAAGCGCTTCAGTTGGGTGAAGAAGTGGCCGACCATCTGCTGTCACAGGGCGCCCGCGATTTGATTCGCCAGGCCGAGCTGGCCGCAGTCCAGAATCAGTTGATTAGCAACTGAGCGTCGGAGAGCGGCGCATAGCCGAGGATCCGACGCACCCCGTCAATCGATTGCTGAAGCCACGCGTCTCCCCCACGGCGGCCGACACTTGCGACGTAAACCGTGTCTCCATCGAGCGACACCTCACAAACATCGACGCTCTGTCCTTCGAGCGCGCCCGGTAATCGTCCGCTGAACGAGGGGGAGCTCATGAGCGGCGCGACCGCACCGAGGGCTTCGCATACCGAACGCTCGCCAGCGCCTGCAACCAGCAGTCCGTTGTCGATGGCGACGACCACGGCGTCGAGCTGGCCTTCCGAGCGCGAGTGCTCGAGCTGAAGACACAGTGCGCGGTACGGGTCCTGACTTCGGCGTATGCGGCGTTCATTCATGAGGGCTCCCTGCAAGATGTAGGTGTATGTAGCCTATTGTCGTACGATGCGGGGAGCAAAGATTCTGCAGAACCCAGTGATTTCCACAAGATCGACACCCCGAGCAGGGCTGCTAGAGTCGCGCTGCAATGAGTCTCGCGGACGTGCTTGGCAGTCACCGGGTGGTCGTGACCGTCGGCAGCGGCGGGGTCGGAAAGACCACGACAGCGGCAGCGATGGCTGTACATGCTGCGATGGAAGGCCGAAAAGTCCTCTGCCTGACGATCGATCCGGCGCGGCGCCTCGCCAACAGCCTCGGGCTCGACGAAATGATGACCAGCGAGCAGGACGTTCCCCACTCGCTGTTTGAGAGCCACGGTCTCGAGTGTAAGGGGTCGCTGTCGGCGATGATGCTCGACACGAAGCGCACGTTCGATGGGCTCGTCGAGAAGTACGCCTCAGACGAGGCATCGCGCGACCGCATCCTCAACAACCAGATCTATCAGTACGTCGCGAGCTCCTTGGCGGGCACACAAGAGTACATGGCGATGGAGAAGCTTTACGAGGTCCGCAAGGATCCGAAGTGGGACCTCGTCGTGCTCGACACGCCGCCGACGGCCAGCGCACTCGACTTCCTCACGGCGCCGGAACGACTCATCGACGCGATCGACTCGCCGGCTATGCGCTGGTTTCTCCAGGTCTTCGAGGGCGCCGGCAAAGAAGCGTTTGGATTGGTCGGCCGCGGCGCAACCGTGCTGCTCAAAGGGATTGGCAAGATCACTGGCCTCGAGTTCTTGGAACAAGTGGCCGAGTTCGTCAGTGGGATCAACGACCTGTTCGGCGGCTTCAAGGAACGGGCCGAGCAGGTTTCCGATGCGCTGCGGAGCCCCGAAGTTGCGTTCGTGTTGGTGACGAGCCCCGACCCGCTCGCGATCGGAGAAGCCCAGTTCTTCAGTGACAAACTGCAAGATGCGGGAATGAACCGCGAGGGGATCGTGGTTAATCAGGTGCACTCTCTCATTGAGCAGCCCACCATGTCCGTCGAAGACCAGGTTGCGTCGTTGCGCGACGTGTTACCCGCGTCGATCGATGCCGGTGATATCCAGCCCCGTCTCAGCGAGGCGCTGCAAGCCGAACGCGGCTGGGCGATCGCGGACCGCGCACAGGTCGATCGATTGGACGAGCAGGTGGGTGCAGATACCCGTATTGTGGAAGTTCCTGCGTTCGATCAAGATGTCCACGACCTCGCGGCCCTTGCGAGAGTGGCTTCGTTCCTCACGGTAGCCGTCTGAGCCGAAACCATGCCGACCCAATCCCCAGCGACTTGGAGCGCCATCATCCTCGCGGCAGGCGAAGGCACGCGCATGAAGAGCGACCGGCCCAAGGTCCTCCACGAGATCGCCGGCCGGGCGCTGGTGTCGTGGGTGGTGCAAACCGCGCTCGTTGCGGGTGCAGCACGCTGCCTGGTCGTGGTCGGCCACGGCCGGGGCGACGTCGAGAAGGAGTTGGTGACCCGATTCGGGAAGCGTGTGGAAATGGTACTTCAGCCAGACCAACGCGGCACTGGGGACGCCGTCCGGTGTGCGATGGAGGCGGACCACACGCCCGAGGGTCGACTGGTCATCCTCTACGGCGACTGTCCCCTGATCCCCGTCGCGCTGCTGCACGATCTCGTGGGCCGTTCGGACCGAGCAGGCGCGGAGCTCGCGCTGGTGACGGCCACCCTGACGGATCCAAGCGGCTACGGCCGAATCGTCCGCAACAGCGCCGGTGACGTTCAGCGAATCGTCGAGGACCGGGACTGCTCGGAGGAAGAGCGCGTCATCCAGGAGGTCAATCCGGGGCTCTACGCGGTGCGCGCGGACTTCTTGCGGGCGTCCATCGCCCAGCTGACACCCGACAATGCCCAAGGTCAGCTCTACTTGACCGACGTGGTCGAGCTGGCCGCCAACAGGGGCAAATTGGTAGATCTGAGAGGCGACATGGCGGACCTTACAGGCGTGAACGACCAAAGGGACCTGGCGCTCGCGGCGGCCACACGCCGACGACGCATGGCGGAGGAGCTCGCACGCAGCGGGGTCGGAGTTGCCGACCTCGACACGCTCTACATCGACGCAGCATGCGAGGTAGAGCCTGGCGCAACGCTAGGAGCGAACGTGCATCTGCGCGGGCGATGCGTCATTCGAGCCGGCGCTCACATCGACGTGGGTTGCGTGCTTACGAACGTCGTCATCGAACAGGACGCGAAGATATTGCCGTACACGGTGGCGACCGACTCGACGATCGGCGAAGGCGCCCAGGTCGGCCCGTTCAGCCACTTGCGTCCGCAAACGCAGCTCGGTCCGCGCAGCAAAGTCGGCAACTTCTCGGAGACGAAGAAGACGACCGTCGGCGAAGGTTCGAAGGTGAACCACCTTTCCTACGTCGGAGACGGCATCATTGGCGAGGGCGTCAACATTGGCGCCGGGACGATCTTCTGCAACTACGACGGCGAGCAGAAGCACACCACCGTGCTCGAGGACGGCGTCTTCGTCGGGAGCAACACGCAGCTCATCGCGCCGGTGACGGTCAAGAAGGGAGCCTACGTGGCGAGCGGGACGACCGTCACCCGGGACGTTCCGGAGAACGCCCTCGCCCTGTCTCGATCGAAGCAGGAAAACAAGGAGGGCTATGCTTTGCGCCTCCGAGCGCGTCTTCGCCCGAAGAAGAAGCCCTAGCCCAGGCTGGGCTAGGCCCCGCGGGGCGGTGCCTTCTCAGAAAGAAAGCGTGAAGCTGCCGCCGGCCGGGCTGACGCTGAAGTCGAGGTCCGGGCCTTCTTCGGTCTTCTGATAGTACTGGCTAGAACAAGCGATGCCTCGATACGCCTCGTACGCTTTGAGCGAGCCTTTCGGCGCGGTCGCGGTCTGAATCCCGGCCAACAACGGAGGCGCGACGTAGATTCCTGCAGTCAGACCGCGGCTCTGCCCGGTCCAGTGGGTAGCCTTGATGGTACCACCGACGACGCCGTACGTGAGCATTCCCACGACGCCCATTGGACCTGCCTGGAACTCCTCGATGCCCGCCGACTTCTTGAGAGTCTGGGTGGCGTAGAGAAGCTTGGCGCGGCGGGCCTCTTCCGTGCTGTCGTCCTTGCGGCGGATGCGCTTGGCGCCCCAGACGTCGGGTGCAGGGATGAACGCGTGGGTGGCCGCGAGGAAGTAGGCTCCGCCAGCGAGGTAGGCCCAGCCGAACTTGTCTGCGTCATTGCCATCCCTCGCAGCTTGGACGGCGGCGTAGGTCATGCCGGCGCCTGCGCCAGCCCAAAGGCTCATCCAGACGTACCGCCAACGGGTCGCCTGCTTCTTGCCGTCTTGCATTTTCCCTTCGATGTACCGAATGCGGTACTGCACCTCGTCATCGGTGAGCTCCTCGATACAGCTAAACGCATCCTGTGCGTTAGCGGCCCTGGGAGGCGCCAAGAGGGTGAAAGCAATCGCGCAGGTCAGGACCAGCGCGACACGTTGAATTGCACAATTCCGGTTTCGATGATGTTCAGCCACAACCTACCCCTGTTCGCCAGGTGGCCGGGATAGTACGCAAAACCTCCCCAAACTGCGATAGTGATTCGCATGACCAGGCACTTTTTTTCTGGGACGGCATTCGCCGCTTCTTGTAGCGATCCAGTCTGACTAAACGTTTTGCGGGCTTCATGGCGGTCCCCCTCCGGACGCTGCCTGCCTCGACGGAGCCGATCAGGGCGGTATGCTGAGGGCGTGGATAGCGTTCTTTTTAAGGTCCTCATTACGGTTGCCGCACTCTCGGTGCTGATCATCATTCACGAAGGGGGGCACTACCTGGCCGCCCGGGCATTCGGCATGCGGGTCCTCAAGTACAGCATCGGGTTCGGTCCCACGCTGTTCCGCTACCAGCCCAAAGGTAGTCCCACGGTCTTCCAGGTCGCTGTGATTCCCTTCCTCGCTTACGTACAGATCGCGGGAATGAATCCGGCCGAAGAAGTCGATCCGGAGGACCCCGCGCTCTACCCAAACAAGAGCCTCTTCGCGCGGGTGACGACCATTGCTGCGGGACCGATCGCCAACTACCTGACGGCGTCGGCAATCGTCTTTGGCCTCGGCGTCACCAACACCTTGCCGCCCATGCAGCCCGCCGAACCGATGCAGGTGGGCCACGTGGTTCCCGACTCGCCGGCGGCGCAAGCGGGTCTCCAGGAGGGTGACGTCATTGCGATGGCGAATGGTCGAAAGATCAATGACGTCGCTGAGCTGATCGAGGAGACCGCCCCGCGTGCTGGGGAGCCGACCGTCTACGTGGTCGAGCGTGAAGGTCAGGCGCTACCGCCGATCACGATCACTCCCGCGGATCACGGCGGCCGAGGCCAAATCGGCGTGGGCGCCAAGTTGATCCGACTGTACGAAAATCTGAGCGCCTGGGACTCCGCGAAGCTGTCGCTCGTGCTGCCCTACCAGCTGACGATGGCGCAGCTGAATGGCCTCGCCGACATGGTGAAACGGCGGAGCACCGAAGGCATTGGTGGCCCGGTCATGATGGGCAAAATGGTCGCCGAGGCCGCCCAAGCGGGCGCACCCGCGTTCCTCTGGATCTTGATGTTCATCTCCGTGGCCCTTGGCATGTTCAACCTCTTGCCGATGCCGGCGCTCGACGGGGGTCGACTGATTTTCCTGGGCTACGAGGCGATCACGCGCCGGCGCGCGAACGAGCGCTTCGAGATGGCCGTCCACGCGTTTGGCATCGTGTTCCTGCTCGGAGTCATGATCCTCGTCACCTATCGCGACATCTTCGGCTAGCGCTAGCGCCACACCGATTCGAGGAGCCAGGCCAGTGACCACTGTGACCGAGCAAAAGCTCACCGCGAACGGCCTTGCCCATCACGTCATTCGTTGGGGCGACTGCCCCGTAGACGTGGTGCTCTGCCACGGCTTGCTGGACATGGGGTGGAGCTTCGACGCGGTTGCACGAGACTTGGTCGCGGCCGGGCACGGTGTCGCATCGTTCGATTGGAGAGGTCACGGTCAAACCGACTGGACCGGCGCCGGCGGCTACTATCACTTCCCCGACTACGTTCTCGATCTCGACGAGTTGCTCCCACAGCTCAGCGACCGCCCCGTCCATCTCGTCGGGCACTCGATGGGAGGATCGGCTTGCGTGATGTACGCAGCGACCCGCCCGGAGAAGCTTCGCTCCTTGGCACTGATCGAAGGCCTCGGTCCCCCCGAGATGGAACCCCGTGATCCAGCGACACGGCTGCGCGCGTGGCTCGATGGTGTCGCCAAGGTGAGAAGCCGCACCCGGAAGCCGATGGACAGCGAACGAACCGTGTTGAGACGGATGCGAGTTCAGAACCCGGAGATCACCGACGAGTTCGGCTTATTTCTCGCAAGCAAGAGCACGAAGGCCGTCGATGGCGGAGTCCAATGGACGTTTGATCCATTGCACAAGACGCTGTCGCCGCAGCCCTTCCGAGCCGACGTGTTTGGCGAGCTTCTCGAGGCAATTACGGCACCTACCCTCGTTGTCTCCGGGGAGCGGGGCTTCCGCATCCAAGAAGAAGAACGAGTCGCCAAGATCAAGCACCATCGCCTCGTCGAAATCCCGGACGTCGGACACATGATCCATTGGTTCGAGCCGCACGCCCTGGCCTCCAAGCTCGCCGAATTCTTCGCCGAGCACGGGCCTTGACCAGATCTGGGGCGCGTGAAACGCTGCCGGCCCATGCGACGAATTTCGTTGGTTTCCCTCTTTCTGATCGGCGCGTTTGCGGGGCAGGCGGTCGCGGACGACGCTCCGGCAAGCGCAGATGAAGCCCGCCGTGCAAAGGTCTTCGCAACCGTCGGGAGTCAGACGATCACCGTCGGCGAGCTCGAGGACAAGATCAACACGCGCTCTCCGTACGCGCGCAAGCGATTCGCCGAACCCGCAGTGCTCCGGGAGTTTGTCGACAACCAGGTCAAGAACGAGCTCTTCTACCAGGGCGCCGAGAAGCTCGGGTACGCGAAGGACCGGGACGTCTCTAGATTCGTCGACCAGACGATCGTGCAGATGTTCGTTCGCAAAGAGTTTGAACCGACAAGCACGCCCGACGACGTAGCCTCGAAGAGCATCGCAGAGTACCACCGGGACCACCCTGAAGAGTTTCGTCGAGCGGAAATGCGGAGAGCAAGACACATTCTCCTCGCCAGCAAGGAAGAGGCCAAGGACATCCGCAATCAGCTCTTCGGGTCCGATACGAGTGTGTCGTTCCGCGCGTTGGCCAAGGAGCGAAGCCTCGACACCGAAACCAAGCTTCGCGGAGGGGACCTCCTCTACTTCACCGAGGATGGAAAACTCGTCGGCAAGGAGAGCGGCGCGGCGATCAACGCCACCCTGGCGAAAGCCGCGTTCAGCCTGGGAAGGACCGGCGAACTAAGCGAGCCGATCGACCTCGGCGACGGCAAGTGGAGCGTGCTCGAGCTCACCAGCGTTCGCCCCGAACGGGTCCAGACGCTCGAACAGGCGAGCGGCACAATCCGCCAGAAGCTCTGGCGCAAGGAACGCGAAGTCGCGCTCACGAAGGTGATGACCGAAGTACGCGCTGAGCTGAAGCCCGAGGTCTACCCCGAACGGATGGGCGCAATCGTCCTCGAGCGCTCCAACGAGCCGATCGAGCCCTCGCACCCGTAGAGACAGGCCTGGCTCTGGGGACTTGCCAAGCTCCCGCGCTCCGGGTACTAAATGAATGTTCATTCATTTTTGGATCCGGGGAGCTATGTCATCCACATTCCAGCCTTTTAGGGAAGAGCATCAGATCTTCCGCCAGCAGGTCCGGGCCTTTGCCGAGAACGAGCTCGCCCCCAATGTCGACCAGTGGGAGGAAGATAAGCTCTTTCCCAACTCGGTGTTCAAGCGTGCGGGCGAGCTTGGAATCCTGGGCGCCCACTACCCGGAAGACGTCGGCGGTGGTGGCGGTGACTTTTGGATGAGCGTGGTGAAGTCCGAGGAGCTGGCCCGCTGCGGCTCGGCCGGTGTAACGATGGGCCTGTTGGTGCAAGCGGACATGGCGACGCCGGTGATCAACGACCTAGGCTCACGCGAGGTCAAAGACGAGTTCCTGACGCCTGCGATCCGCGGCGACAAGGTTGCGGCGCTCGGGGTTACTGAGCCAGGCGCGGGCTCGGATGTCGCGGGGCTTCGCACGACCGCGCGCGCGGTCGGCGACGAGTACGTCATCAACGGATCGAAGACCTTTATCACCAATGGCACGCGCGCGGACTTCGTGACGCTCATGGTCAAGACGGACCCCGACGCAGGCCACAACGGAATTTCCATCATCGTGTGCCCGACGGACGTGAAGGGCTTCAGCGTCTCCAAGGAGCTCGAGAAGGTGGGCAACTGGTCGAGCGACACGGCCGAGCTGTTCTTCGAAGATGTTCGCGTCCCAAAGCGCTACCTCCTCGGGCAAGAGGGAATGGGCTTCGTTTATCTCATGCAGAACTTCCAGTCGGAGCGCCTGGTCGGCTGCGTGAGCGGTCTCGCGGGCTCGAAGCTAGCCCTCGACCGTTCGGTGCAGTTCGGGCACGAGCGCGTTGCGTTCGGAAAGCCGTTGATCAAACGCGAATACTGGCAGCAAAAGTTCGTCGACCTGTACACGAAATACGAGGCTGCCAAGGCGCTCACCTACAACGCATGCGCGGCGTACAACGACGACAAGTTCGTGAACGAGGGCATGCTCTCGATGGAAACGACGCGACTCACGTCGATGGCCAAGGCCTACGTGGGCGACGTGACCGCAGAGATCATGGATCAATGCCTCCAGTTCCACGGCGGCATGGGCTACCTCGAGGAGCTCTGGGTCGCCCGCGCTTGGCGAGACGCCCGCCTCTTCCGCATCGGCGGCGGAGCCACCGAAGTCATGCGCTACGCGGTAGCGAAGATGATGGGATTTTAAGAACCGGAGAACGGCACGCGACGCACGTGCTCGCGCTCGGGAGCCCCGTCGCCACGGCTCCACACGTCGACACACGGCTAGGCGCCGACCCAATCGCTGTGCCGCGCATCGCGAGCCGTTCTCCTGTGTAGAAGTCGACGTACGGAGGGGAGCGTCGCGATATAGTGCGTTGACCATTGTCGTATGGAGGGGCACGGGGGAACGCGATGCGCGGATCCAGCGGCGTAGCGAGTGACAATCGGCCATGGAAGCAACCCGCTGCCGATTGGGCGCGAGCGCCGAGGGGCGGCGTGCGTGGCCCAAGCTCCCCAGTCTATCCGGCCACCTTTGCAGGCCGCCCCGTCCGCGGGATCTGCGTGTCGCGTTCCCCCGTGCCCCGGGACGATTGCGAGCACGTGCGTCGCGAGCCGTTCTCCGATCGTGTAGCTCTACTTCGGTGGTGGTGGGAGTTTGGTGCCTGGGGTTTTGCCTTCCATTCGGTGAGAGACGAAAGCATCCAGCGTTTGGTGTTGGAGGTAGGGGTTCTCTTTTAGCTCTTGGTCCAGAGTGGACACTGTGACGGGGCCGTAGTTGTGGCCTGGGTACATGCGGGTTTGTTTGGGGAGCGACTCGGTGAGGGTCTTCAACGTTTCGTACATGACCTCCGGGTTGCCGCCGACGAAGTCGCAACGGCCGCAACCCTGGATGAAGAGCGTGTCACCGGTGACGACCGCGCCGCGAATGCGGTAGGTCGTCGAGCCGGGGGTGTGCCCCGGGGTGTGGACCATCGTGATCTCGAGATGGTCACCGACGCGGATCACGTCGCCCGGCCTATGCCGTTGGAGGTTCTCGCAGCGAAAATCTGAGAAGTCGATCTCCTCGCTGAGCATGTGCACCGGCACGTCCCTCTTCTCGAGCATCGCGTCGACTCGGTTCACGTGGTCGAAGTGACTGTGGGTGCAAAGGATGTTGCTGATCTCGACGTCGAGGCGCTTGGCTTCGTCGAGGATGAAGTCGGCGTCCCATGCAGGATCAACGACCGCGCACTTCCGAGTAGCCTTGTCGCCGATGAAGTAGATGAAATTGTCCCACGGCCCGAGCTCGAACTGGTGGACGAAGACTTCGGATTCCGCGGCCACGTCAGAACTCCACGACGCTACGGATCGACTTGCCCTCATGCATCAGATCGAAGGCGGTGTTGATCTCTTCGAGCGGCATCTTGTGTGTGATCAAGTCATCGATATTGATCTTACCCTCCATGTACCAGTCGACGATCTTCGGCACGTCCGTACGCCCCTTGGCGCCCCCGAACGCCGTGCCTCGCCAAACGCGGCCGGTGACGAGCTGAAACGGACGCGTGGCGATCTCTTGACCCGCTCCGGCGACCCCGATGATCACGCTCTCGCCCCACCCCTTGTGGCAACACTCGAGCGCCTGGCGCATCACCTCGACGTTGCCGATGCACTCGAAGCTGTAGTCCGCCCCGCCGCCCGTCAGTTCGACGAGATACGCCACCAGGTCCGCGCCGACTTCTTGGGGATTGACGAAGTGGGTCATCCCGAACTTCTCAGCGAGATCGCGTCGTCCGGGGTTGATGTCGACGCCGATAATCTTGTCCGCGCCTACCATTCGCGCTCCCTGCACCACGTTGAGGCCGATGCCCCCGAGTCCGAAGACCACGACGTTGGCACCCGCCTCGACTGTGGCCGTGTTGATGACGGCCCCGATCCCCGTCGTCACACCGCACCCGATGTAGCAAACTTTGTCGAACGGCGCGTCCTTGCGGATTTTCGCCACGGCGATCTCCGGCACGACGGTGTATTGCGCGAACGTCGACGTGCCCATGTAGTGAAAGAGGGTTTCGCTCCCGAGCGAGAAGCGACTGCTCTCATCGGGCATCAATCCGCGCCCCTGCGTCGACCGCACCGCCTGGCAGAGGTTGGTCTTTCCCGATGTGCAGTATTCGCAGTTGCGGCACTCCGGGACGTAGAGAGGGATCACGTGATCACCCGGAAGCAGCGAGCTCACGCCCGGGCCGACCTCGACCACGATCCCGGCGCCCTCGTGACCGAGCACCGACGGAAAGATCCCCTCCGGGTCTGCGCCCGACAGGGTGTAGGCGTCTGTATGACAGATGCCGGTGGCCTTGATCTCGATGAGCACCTCGCCCGCGCGTGGCCCCTCGAGCTGCACTGTCTCGATGGATAGTGGTTTGCCGGCTTCGTGCGCGACTGCGGCGCGAACTTCCATGGGATTCCTCCGTGAAGGAACATGGGTACGCTCGTCACAACTGGATTTCAATAGGAAACGCCGGGACATCCCGGTTGGCGCGTCTTCGTCCGGGGCGCTACGTTGGGGGCGTGCATCGGCTCATTCCAGGCATTGCGGTCCTGCTCGCGTACGCGGTCACGCCCGGCGCTGGCGAAATGGTCGAGAACGTTGCCCACTTCATAGCCGATGGGCATGCAGCGCACGTGGCGCACGGAGGCGAAGAAGAGCCGTGTAACGACTCACACGGCTGTTCGGGCCCGTTTGAAACCTGTCCCTGCCACGGAACGTCCGCGTTCGTTGTGGGCGACGGGCCGATCGAACTGGCCGCCACCGAAATCGAAGTCGCAACTCTCCAATGGTTCGTCGCCGGGGTCGAAGCGGACGGCGTCATGACCGGCGTCTTCCGTCCTCCGATTGCCTAGCTTTGTCGTTCTAGGCACTGGTGCGTCTCGAGATCGCTGAACGTCGCGTTCAGCAGCGTCCGAGCGCGCGTGACCGAACCTTCAACACCGAGTTGCCCCGAAGGAGTGGGCAAAGGAGAGACCAATGACTTTCGCAGCGTGGCTGCGCGCGAGCATCGCAATCCTCGCGCTTCAATTGGCGTCTGTTGACGCACGGGCCGATGAGGGCCCACCCACAACACCGGTGGCTCTGGGAGCGATACTCGCTCATGCGGATGAGCACGCACCGAGAATGCTCATCGCGCGCGCGGAGCTCGAACGCGGGCAAGCAGCGGTGGACGGCGCATCCGTGGTCTTGCAGAAAAACATCATTGCGGGCGCCTCCGCAGGGCCGCGGTTCGTCGAAGGGACGCACGGCGTGGATTTTCAGGTCTGGCTGAGGCAACCGATCGAAATCGCTGGCGAGCGCAAGCAGCGGCGCAAGGCCGCCGCGAAGTTCCAGGAATGGACGACAAAGGACCTCGAGGAAACGCGCTGGCTGGTGCACCGCGAGGTCCATGCCGCCTTTCACACTGCGCTCGTCGCGCGAGAACGCTGGGAGGTCGTGACCAAGCTGCTGGTATCGACCGAAGAGCTGCTGTCCGTCGCGGAGCGCCGGCTTCGAGCCGGCGACATTTCGCCTCTCGCGGTTCGGCTCGCAGAGGGTGAGCTGGCGCAGGCTCGGCAAACGGAGCTGACAGCGGAGCGCGGGTATCGAACAGCCCAACTGGAGCTCGCCGAGTTTGCGGGTTGGTCGCCGGACCCCTTGCCGGCGCCCATGGGCGAGCTAGACAAACCAAGGCGGGCGCCGCCCGTTCAAGATCTCCTGCGTTTGGCACTGGAGCAGCACCCCGGCATCGCGGCCCGCGCAACGGCGGTCGAAGAAGCGCAAGCGTTGGTGCAGCTGGCAAACCGTGAAGCTTGGCCAGAGCCGTCGATCGGTGCAGTCTACACCCGCGAGTCGGACCCCAACGTCCGCATCTACGAGCACGTCGTCCAAGGGGTCTTCACTCTCCCGATTCCGTTTTCTCAGCGAAATCAACAAGGCCGTGCCCGCGCGCGGGCCGAGCTAGCCGTGCGGCAAGCCGAGCAGCAAGCGTTTCGACAGGCTCTACAGGCACGGCTCGCCCGGGCCGCCACGTCAATCGATGCCGACGCGAATCGTATCGCCGCGTACGGAACCGAAATACTCCCGGCATTCGAAGGCAACCTCGCACTGCTACGCCGCGCCTTCGAGCTGGGCGAAGTCGACCTACTGCAGGTGTTGGTTGCGCGCGAACGATTGCTCCGGATTCAGCAAGACGCACTGACCGCACACCAAGATTACTACCGCGATGTCGCCGCACTCGAGGCGGAAGTCGGCATGGAGGTTTGGCCCGATGAACACGACGAACACGAACACGACGCCGGAGAGCACGATGATGAATAGGTACGAGCGCTTGCGGTGGATGCTTGCGCTGGCGCTGCTAGCCGGCTGCCAAAGTCAACCTTCACACGATGAACACCACGATGAAGCCGCCCACGGCGACCATGAGGGTCACGACGAACACGACGACCACGACGCGCAGGAGCCCGGTGGAATGGTTCGCATCTCTGAGATCGGCGTCGAACGGAGCGGAATTCGCACCGAGCCCGTGGTTCTGGAGCGACTCGTTGGGGGAATCGATGTCCCGGCCGAGGTCCAGCTCAATCCGAACCGTACGGCACACGTCACACCGATGGTCGCGGGTCAGATCGACGAGGTTCACGTCGCCCTCGGCGATACCGTGCAGGCCAAGCAAGCTCTAGCGACGATGCGAAGTGTGGCGCTAGGCGAGGCGCGCTCATCGGTAACGAACGCTCGCGCGAGCGTAGAAGTCGCCCGCGCCAACTTCATCCGGCAGGAAGAGCTCAAGCGCGAGGGGATCGGCGCGCAGCGAGCTTATCTCGAGGCGCAAGGGGAGCTGCGGAGTGCAGAATCGGATCTAGCCGCGGCCAACGAACGCCTACAGGTGTACGGAGGGCGCAAGGGCGCAGGAAGCACGACGACGATCCGAAGCCCCTTGAATGGCATCGTCATCGAACGACACGCCACCAGCGGCGAGGTGGTCGCTGAGGGCGCGTCCCTCTTCATGGTCTCAGACCTATCGCGGGTATGGATCGTCGGGCGGCTCTACGAACAAGACGTAGCGGCTGCCCGAGTCGGGGCGCCCGCCGTGGTGTCGCTTCAGGCCTACCCGGGAAAGTCCTGGTCAGGTGAGGTGAGCTACGTGAGCCACACACTCGACCCGCACACGCGCACGCTCGCCATACGGGTTGAGCTCGAAAACCCCGATGGGACGCTTCGGCCGGGGCTCTTTGGAAAGATCTCCCTGAGCCCAGCAGGCAACGCCACCGCACAGGTCCTGTCCGTTGCGGAGAGCGCGGTACAGCGAATCGACGGGCAAACGCTGGTGTTCGTCGCGACTGAGGAGCCGGGGGTGTTTCGTCCGGCGTTTGTGACGCTAGGAGCGCGTGCGCGCGGCAAAGTGGAAGTCCGTGACGGTGTGGTCGAAGGCGACCAGGTCGTCGTGTCCGGCGCCTTCACGCTGAAATCCGAGTTGCTCGGGGGCAAGCTCTCCGAAGGCGACCACCAGCACTGAGGGAAACCATGATCGAACGTCTCATCGATTTCTCCATTCGAAACCGGGCCCTCGTGGTCTTCGCCGTGTTGCTCATGGGAGCACTTGGCCTGCGAGCCGCCCAGCAACTGCCGATCGACGCCGTCCCGGACGTCACCAACGTCCAAGTGCAGGTCCTGACCACAGCCCCGGCGCTCGGGCCGCTGGAAGTGGAGAAGTTCATCACGTTCCCAATCGAAACGGTGATGAGCGGCCTCCCTCACCTCGAAGAGGTGCGAAGCCTCTCCAAGTTCGGCCTCTCGTCGGTCACGATCGTCTTCGAAGAGGGGACCGACATCTATTTCGCGAGGCAGCTC
>PVMK01125228.1_pt1 | contig 22038 bp, 19 predicted proteins | sample 1853481 | NCBI WGS metagenome assembly PVMK01 (sample SAMN08533507, study PRJNA380276) | Marine sediment metagenome, whole genome shotgun sequencing project.
GTTGCTGGCACAGTTGCGGTGATGCAAGCGACAAAAAAGCCAGTGCCGGAACCTGAAAAGGTAGAAGCACCGGCAGTCGTAGTCCCGAAAGTCGTCGTCCTCAAGGTGCAGGCGGCCTGGGGCGGCGGCATCTTCCTCGAATTCGCCCAGGACTATGTCACCCGCGTCAACGAGATGGCGGGCGGTTCCCTGAAGATCGACCTGCTCGGCGTCGGCGCCGTGGTCAAGACGGCCGAGATGCAGACCGCCGTCCATAAGGGCGTCCTCGACGGGGCCCACATGGTGACCGCCTATTGGTATTCCAAGAGCCCGGTCGCCTCGCTGTTCGGCACCGGCCCCTGCTTCGGCTGGTCGGCCAACGAGCTGCTGGGCTGGATCAAGTATGGCGGCGGCCAGGAGCTCTATTACGAGCTCATGCACGACACGCTGCGGCTCGATCTGGTCGGCTTCTTCTCCGGCCCGATGCCGGCCCAGCCGCTCGGGTGGTTCAAGGAGCAGATCAAGGACTCCTCCCAAATGGTGGGCCTGAAGTACCGCACCGTTGGCCTCGCCGCCGACGTTCTCCAGGAAATGGGCATGTCGGTCGTGCAGCTGCCGGGCGGCGAAATTCAGCCGGCCATGAAGAGCGGCCTGATCGATGCCGCCGAGTTCAACAATCCGACCTCGGACAAGGACTTCGGCATGCAGGACGTCTCCAAGCATTATCACCTGGCCAGCTATCACCAGTCCCAGGAATGCTTCGAGATCATCTTCAACAAGACGCTCTTCGACAAGCTGGCGCCGGAGCACCAGAAGATCCTCGAATACGCATCCGAAGCCGCGTCCCAGGACATGGCTTGGAAGGCGATGGAGCGTTATTCGGCCGATCTCGTCACCTTGAAGAACGATTACGACGTCAACGTTTACCGCACGCCGGACAGCGTGATGGCCGAACAGCTCACTGCTTGGGACATCATCATCGAGCGCTTTAGCGAGTCCGATCCCTTCTTCGCCAAGGTCATCGCGGCCCAGAGGGCATGGGCCGAGCGTCACGGCGCTTACGCGCTCAACAACGCGCCGAACTATCAGCTCGCCTACGAGCACTATTTCGGCAAGCTGTAGGTGAGTGCGGGTTCATCGGGTTGAATCCTCGATGAGGGGCGAGGCGGCGCTGCAAGGCACCGCCTCGCTCTGTTACGCCTCTCCCGGTTGTCCCTTGCGGGAGTCTTCATGACCCGTTTGCTACATTTCATCGATAGCCTCAGCGCGTGGGTGGGAAAGGCGTTTGCCTGGTGCATCGTCATCCTGACCTTCTCCACCTGTTATGAGGTCTTCGTTCGCTATGCGTTGAACGCGCCGACCATCTGGGCGTTCGACATGAGCGTTCAGATGTACGGCGCCCTGTTCATGATGGCGGGGGCCTATGCGCTTTCCCAGGACGCCCATGTGCGCGGCGACGTCCTCTATCGTCTGTTGTCGCGGCGCGCCCAGGCGGGCATCGATTTGCTGCTGTACATTCTGTTCCTCATGCCGGGCGCCCTGGCCTTGATCTTTTACGGCTATGAGTTTGCCGCCGATTCATGGTTCTACAAGGAAGTGAGCTGGAGCAGCCCGGCCCGCATTCAGATTTACTTTTTCAAGACCTTGATCCCGGTGGCCGGCACGCTAGTTCTGTTGCAGGGCTTGGCCGAATCGGTGCGCTGCATCGTCTGCCTGAGGACCGGCTTCTGGCCCGCCCGTCTCCATGACGTTCAGGAAACCGAGACCATGCTGATGCACGAGCAGGAAGATCTGCGTGAGATGGGCAAGCAATGATTTCCGATCCGCAACTCGCCATCGTCATGCTCGGCCTGTTCATTTTCATGGTCATGCTGGGCTTTCCCATCGCCTTCACCCTGATCGCCATGGGTCTCGCCTTCGGCTATTACGCCTATTACGACGAACTGCGCATGCAGACCCTCTTGGACAACCGGATCTTCGATCTGTTTGTCCAGAACACCTTCTCGGTCATGTCGAACGACGTGCTGGTCGCGGTGCCGCTGTTCCTGTTCATGGGCTATGTGGTCGAACGCGCCAATATCGTCAATCGCCTGTTCTTCAGCATCCAGCTTGCGGCACGCAACCTGCCCGGCTCCATGGCCGTGGCGGCCTTGGCTACCTGCGCCATCTTCGCCACCGCGACGGGGATTATCGGCGCGGTGGTGACCCTGATGGGCATGCTGGCGTTACCGGCCATGCTCGAGGCGAAATACGACGAGAGATTCGCCACCGGCGTGATCTGCGCCGGCGGCTGTCTGGGAATCCTGATTCCGCCGTCGATCATGCTGATCGTCTATTCCGCCATCGCCGAACTGTCGCCCCTGCGCCTTTACGCCGCGGCCATGTTCCCCGGCCTGATGCTGGCGGGCATGTATATGATTTATGTGATCGGCCGGGCGACCCTTAACCCATCGCTCGCGCCCAAGCCCCGCGAAGAGGACGTGCCGCCTCTTGGCGAGATTCTTTGGCAGGTGCTGACCTCGGTCGTGCCGCTGGCCCTGCTCATCATGAGCGTGTTGGGGGCCATTCTCATGGGTCTGGCGACCCCGGCGGAAGCCGCCGGCGTCGGCGCCTTCGGCGGCCTGTTCCTGGCGACTTGCTACCGCACGCTGACCTGGCAGCGTCTCAAGGAAGCGGTGTTTCTGACGGCCAAGACATCGGCCATGGTGTGCTGGCTGTTCGTCGGCTCCTGGACCTTTGCCTCGGTGTTTTCCTATCTCGGCGGCCACGACCTGATCCGCGAATGGGTGTTATCCATGGAGCTCGGCACGGTCGGGTTCCTGATCCTCGCCCAAGCCATCATCTTCCTGCTGGGCTGGCCCCTGGAATGGACCGAGATCATCATCATCTTCGTGCCCATCTTCCTGCCCATGCTGGAGACCTTCAACGTCGACCCGCTGTTCTTCGGCATGCTGGTGGCGCTCAATTTGCAGACCTCGTTCCTGACGCCGCCCATGGCCATGGCGGCCTATTACCTGAAGGGCGTCGCGCCGCCGCATATTCAGCTCATCAACATCTTCCGGGGCATCATGCCCTATCTGGGCATCGTGATCTTCGCCATGGTGTTGATGTACAACTTCCCCGGAATCGCTCTGTGGCTGCCGGAATATCTGTTCGGGAAGTAGGGATGGGCGAGACTTTCCTGAACGCCATCGAGGCCGCCGAGGCCATCCGCAAGGGCGAGGTCACCTCCCAGGAACTCGTGCGGGCCTGTCTCGAGCGTATCGAGGAATTCGAGTCCGCCTTAGGCGCTTGGGCCCATCTCGATCCCGATCACGCCCTGGACCAGGCGAAGCGCGCCGACGAATACCGCGCGCGGGGCCTCGCCGTCGGGCCGCTCCACGGGGTGCCCGTCGGCGTCAAGGACATCATCGACACCGCCGACATGCCGACCGAGAACGGCACGGTCCTGCACGGCGGCAGGACGCCGGGCGAAGACGCCTTCCTGGTTTCGCGCTTGCGCCAGGCCGGCGCGGTCATCCTGGGCAAGACGGTGACCACGGAGCTCGCCGTCTACGCTCCCGGCAAGACCACCAACCCCCACGACGCCACCCGCACGCCGGGGGGGTCTTCGAGCGGCTCGGCGGCGGCGGTGGCGGCCTTCATGACCCCCTTGGCGGTCGGCAGCCAGACCAACGGCTCGATCATCCGCCCGGCGTCGTTCTGCGGCGTATTCGGCTACAAACCCACCCACGGCAGGATTTCGCGCCATCGGGTCCTTGCCCAGTCCCATCTTTTCGACACTCTCGGGGTGTTCGCCAGGAGCCTCGGGGACCTGGCGTTGATCGCCGAGGTATTGATGGCCTATGACGACCGCGACCCGGACATGCGCCCGCTTGCGCGGCCGGCGATTTCGGCCACCCTGGCCGAGACGCCGCCGATCGAGCCGAAATTCGCCTTCGTCCGCACCCCGGTCTGGGACCAGCCCGAGGAAACCACCAAGGACGCCTTTCGCGAACTGATCGACCATGTGGGCGAGCAGGTCGACATCGTGGATTTGTCGCCGGCCTTTGACGACGCCCTCGAGATACACCGGCTGATCCACTGCGCCGATCTCGCCAAGAGCTTCGCCAGGCTCTATCGCGACGGCAAGGACAAGCTGAGCGAGACGCTTGTTGGCATGATCGAAGAGGGCCAAAAGGCCCTGGCCGTGGATTACAACGCCGCCGTCGACCGAATCCCGGCGTTCAACGATGAGCTCAACGGCATCTTCGACGAATATGACGCCATCCTGACCCCCTCGGCCCTCGGCGAGGCACCCGTCGGACTCGACTCGACGGGCGATCCGGCGTTCTGCACCATCTGGACCATGTGCGGCGTGCCGGCGCTCAATCTGCCGCTGTTGCAGGGCCCCAACGGCATGCCGATGGGCGTCCAGCTGGTCTCCTACAGGGGCGACGACGCGAGACTGTTCAGAACCGCGCGCTGGTTGCTGGAGTCTCTCGAGGAATGAGGTTTATACTGAGCCCATGGATAATCTGATCAGCGGCCTCATCGCCGCGGCCATCTTCATCCCCTTCGTCGGCGGCCTGGCCGTATCCATCGGCGCCGTGCCGTTCGCGGTCATCGTCATGATTGTCGTCGCCATGTATCTGTTCGACTATTTGCGATCGGCGCGGGACGGCCTGCGGACGGGAGACAAATAAGTAACGCTGGCCGGCAATTGTGTCATTTGTCGACTTGATCGGTATCTACGATTCCTGGACGACCATCCGCGCCAAGAACAACGCTAGAACTAATCATCAGTGACCGTCCAAAGGCCTTGCGCCCGAGTAAGGCGCCGCTTCTCTCACGTTTGGAACGCCCTCATGCCCCGCTTCGCCGCCAATCTCACCATGCTGTTCAACGAGGTCGAATTCCTCGACCGCTTCGCGGCGGCTGCCGCGGCCGGCTTCCGCGCGGTGGAGTATCTCTTTCCCTACGCCTACGAGACGGATCAGCTGGCCGAGAAACTGGCGGAGAACGGCCTGAGCCAGGTGCTGCACAACCTGCCGGCGGGCGACTGGGCGGCCGGCGAGCGCGGCATCGCCTGCCTGCCCGAGCGGGTCGGCGAGTTCCAGGACGGCGTCGGCCGGGCGATCGAATACGCGCGCAAGCTGGGCTGCCCCCGGCTGAACTGCCTGGCCGGAATCGCGCCCGACGGCAGCGATCCCGGCGCGCTGCGCAGAGTTTTCATTGATAACCTGAGGTTCGCGGCGCAAGAGTTTGAGAACGCGGGTATTATACTGCTAACGGAGCCGATCAACACCCGGGATATCCCGGGCTTCTATCTCAATCGAAGCGACCAGGCGCTGGCGATCATCGCGGACGTCGGATCGGCCAATTTGAAGCTGCAGTACGACGTCTATCACATGCAGATTATGGAGGGGGATTTGGCGCCCACCATCGAGCGCAACCTCAGCCTCATCGGCCATATGCAGATCGCCGATACGCCCGGCCGGCACGAGCCCGGCAGCGGGGAGATCAACTATGGCTTCCTGTTCGACTTCATCGACGCTTGCGGCTACGACGGCTGGATCGGCTGCGAATACAAACCCCACTCGACGACCGAGGCGGGACTGGATTGGCTTGCGCCCTATCTCTAGGACGTCGGGGCCGGATCGAGACATCTTGAAGACGGGAGATTGACATGACCAACATCGGATTCATCGGCCTCGGCATCATGGGCCGGCCGATGGCTGAAAACCTGATGGCCGCGGGCCACACCCTGTTCCTGCAGAGCCGCTCGGGCGTGCCCGACGAGCTGACCGCCGCCGGCGGCACCGCCTGCGCCAGCGCCAAGGAGGCGGCGGAACGGGCCGGGATCATCATCACTATGGTGCCTGATACGCCGGACGTGGAAAAAGTGCTGTTCGGCGAGGGCGGGGTGGCCGAGGGCCTTTCGGCGGGCAAGATCGTGGTCGACATGAGCTCGATCTCGCCGATCGAGACCAAGGACTTCGCGGCGCGCATCGACGCCCTCGGATGCCAGTATCTCGATGCGCCGGTCTCCGGCGGCGAGATCGGCGCCAAGGGCGGCACGCTCACCATCATGGTCGGCGGCCCGGGAGACGCCTTCGCCGCGGTCAGCCCCCTGTTCGAGGTCATGGGCAAGAACATCACCCTGGTCGGCGGCAACGGCGATGGCCAGACCACCAAGGTGGCCAACCAGATCATCGTGGCCTTGAACATCCAAGCGGTCAGCGAGGCGCTGGTCTTCGCCGCCAAGGCGGGCGCCGATCCGGCCAAGGTGCGCGAGGCGCTGATGGGCGGATTCGCCGCGTCCAAGATCCTCGAGGTGCATGGCGAGCGCATGCTGAAGCGCACCTTCGATCCCGGCTTCCGCATCGAGCTCCATCAGAAGGACTTGAGCCTGGCGCTCGCCGGCGCCCGGGCGCTCGCCCTCAGCCTGCCCAACACCGCCACCTGCCAGCAGCTCATGAGCGCCTGCGTGGCGCAGGGCGGCGGCGGCTGGGATCACTCGGGCCTGGTGCGCGCCATCGAGGCCCTGGCCAACCACGAGCTGGGCGACTAGCGCGTCTCGTTCGAAGACGGGATCTCCGGTTTAATCCGGCAACTGATCCGGCAGTTGATCGGGGGCCGTGCCCAGGCGGGCCGGTGGGTTGCGGCGCTCCAGTTCCAGCAGCAGCGCCGAGTGGTCGTAGCCGCCGCCGCCGCGGTCCACGAGGGATTGAAAGAGTTCCAGGGCAATTCGGGAAAACGGCAGCTCGAGGCCGCAGGCTTCCGCCTCGGCCACGATGTTGGTGAAATCCTTCAGATGGATGCGCGCCGCGCCGCCGGGCAGGAACTTGCGCTCCAGCATGCGTTCGCCGTGGATCTGCAGCACCAGACTGTCGGCGAAGCCGCCGCTCATGGCCTCGCGGACCCTGGCCGGCTCGGCGCCGCCCTGGCTGGCCAGCAAAAGGGCCTCGGCCACCGCGGCAATCTCCAGCCCGACGATGATCTGATTGGCGAGCTTGGCCAGCTGCCCGGCGCCGGCGGGCCCGATCCGCAAGGGCCGGCCGAGCGCCTGCAACACCGGCTCGCCCCGGGCGTAGTCCGCTTCGCTGCCGCCCGCCATGATGGCGAGGCTCGCCGCCTCGGCCCCGCTCGGCCCGCCGGAGACGGGCGCGTCCAAGGCGCCGATCCCGCGCGCCGCGAGCCGCTCGGCATGGTCGCGGGCGCGCGACGGTTCGATCGAGCTGCAGTCGATCACCAGCGCGCCTTCCGCGAGGGCCGCGGCGGCGCCGGCCTCGCCGAACAGCACCTCGCCCACCGCCGCGCCGTCGCTCATCATGGTGAAGACGATCTCGGCGCCGCTGCCTGCTTCGGCGCCCGCCCCGGAGACCGCTTCGGCGACGGTCGCGGCGGCGCGGGCGCCGGCGTCGACCAGCGGCGCGGTCTTGCCGAGGCTGCGGTTCCACACGGTCAAGGGATACCCGGCCGCGAGCAGGTTGGCGGCCATGGGCCGGCCCATCAGGCCGATGCCGAGGAACGCGATCGAGGGGACGTGAGAGTCTGTCATGGCGGTTGGCATGGCGGTAAGATCCCGTTGAGAGACATGGGTGAAGTGGGTGAGGTATAAGGCGTGGGACCGGGTGGCTGCAACACCCGCTCCGGCCGTGGCAACAGGGGAGGCAGGAATGGCGCGCATCGAACCGATCGACGAAAGCCAAGCGGACGAAAAGACCGGAGCGCTGCTGGCGCAGATCCGAACCTCTTGGGGCCGGAGCTGGAACGTCACCAGCGGGATCGCCAACAACCCGGCCGTGCTGGAGGGCTTCATCGCCTTGAACGTGGCCCAGGCCGAGAGCGGCCTCAGCGAGGCCGAGCGGGAGCTGATCTCGATCGAGATGGCGCGCGCCAATGGCTGCCACTACTGTGTGCCGGCGCACCGCTATGTGGCGGCGGAAATGGGCTTGGACCGGGAGATGATGGACGCCGCCGCCCGCGGCGAAGACCTGGCCGACGAGGGGCCCGAGGCCGTGCTGCTGCGCCTGGTGCGCCGCATCACCGCCACCGGCGGCAAGCTGGACGACGGGGAATTCCAGGCCTTCCAAGACCAGGGCATCACGCCGGAGAAGATGATCGCGGTGATCGGCGAGATCGCGGTCTGCACCATCACCAACACCTTCAACCGCCTGGCCCAGACCGAACTCGACGATTTCCTGACGCCTTACGACTATGGGCCGACACGGGCGACCGATTCATGACTGCGGCCCTGTTTCACCTCTTCGAGACGGCGGCCAAGCCGGTGGCGCCTTATAGCCACGCGGTGGAGGCGGACGGCTGGGTCTTCCTCACCGGCCAGATCCCCAATCACCCGGAGGACGACGAGCGGCCGCTGCCCGCCGGAATCGAGGCGCAGACGAGGCGCACCCTGGACAACCTGATGATCGTGCTGGAGAACCTCGGCCTCGGGCTCGAGCAGGTGGTGGCGGGCCGGGTGTTCCTCACCCGCTTCGACGAGGACTACGAGGCCATGAACGCGGTCTATGAGAGCTATTTCCCGGCCGACCGGCGCCCGGCGCGCACCTGCATCGGCGTGACCGGCCTCGCCCGCGGCGCGCTGGTCGAAATCGACTTCATCGCGCGACGGCCGTAAGGTCGACGGCGATCACCGGCAGCTGGTGCCGAGCTACCCTCCGAGGAACAGCCGGCCGACCCGTTCGTCTTCGAGCAGCTCGTCGCCGGGGCCGGCGAGGGCCAGCTGGCCCGACACCAGGACATAGCCGATATCGGCGAACTCCAGGCCCTTCTTGGCGTTCTGCTCGACCATGACGATGGTCTTGCCTTCGCCCCTCTGCAGGTCGTCGAGAATCTCGAAGACCATGTCGATGAAGCGCGGCTCGAGGCCGATCGAGGGCTCGTCGACCAGCAGCACGCTGGGCTCCATGATGAGGGCGCGGGAGATCTCCAGCAGCCGCCGCTCGCCGCCGGAGAGCGTGCCGGCCTTTTGCGTCCGGCGTTCGGCGAGCCGCCCGTACTTGGCGAAGACCTTTTCCGTCGCCACCCTCGCGGCCGCCGGGCTTTCGGCCAAATAGCCGCCCAGCCGGAGGTTTTCCTCCACCGTCATGTCGGGGAAGACCGAGTTGTCCTGCAGGATGTAGGCGACGCCCGCGCGGCGCAGCTTGTCCTTGGGCGACATGGCCGTCACCTCGTCGCCGGCGATCAGGATGCGGCCGGCGAAGATGTCGGTGAAGCCGAAGATGGAATGCAGGATGGTCGATTTGCCGGCGCCGTTGGGGCCGATCAGGCAGAGCGACTGGCCCTCGCCGACCGCCAGATCGAAGTCGTGCAGGACTTTCATCTTGCCGTAGCCGGCGGTCAGGCCCTCGATCGCCAGCAGAGGCGCATCGCCCGCGAGCTCGAGCAGGCGGGCGCGGTCGGGCCGGTCGACGGCGATCTCTTCGGCCTGGCGCGAGACCTCGTCGACGGAGAGGACCGTCTCCACGTCGCCGAAGCCGTAGCCTCTGGTCTTGGATTCGTCGGATCCCCCATGCCCGCCGCTATTTCCGTCACCGTTTGCGCCAGGGGGCGGCTCGGCGCTCATCAGTGGGCCCCCAGATAGGCGTCGATGACGCGTGGGTCGTTGCGCAGCGCCTCCGGCGCGCCCTCGGCCAGCAGCTCGCCGTGGGCCAGGCAGTAGATGCGCTCGGCCAGGTTCATGATGACGCGCATGTTGTGCTCGATGACCAGCAGCGTGATGCCGAACTCGGCGTTGGCGCGGCGCAAGCGGTCGATCAGGCCGTTGATCAGGGTCGGATTGATGCCGGCGGTCGGCTCGTCGAGCAGCAGCATCTCGGGCCCGTTCATCAGCGCCATGGCGAACTCGAGGAGCTTCTGCTGGCCGAACGAGCGATCGCCGGCGTAAAGGTGGCGCTTTTCGTAGAGACCGACGAACTCGAGCAGGCCCTCGGCCTTCTCGTCGGCTTCGCGCGGGAAGCGGCTGAGCATGCTGGCCAGCGTCTCGTGCTTGTGAGGGACCGAGATGCGCATGTTCTCCAAGCCCGACATGCGGCCATAGACACGGGTCTGCTGGAAGGTGCGCAGGAGGCCGAGGCGGGCGATCTCGGGCACCCTGAGCTTCGAGATCTCGCGTCCTTCGAAGCTGACCGTGCCGGCGTCCACCGGGTGAAATCCGACGATCGAGTTGAACAGGGTCGTCTTGCCGGAACCGTTGGGGCCGATCAGGCCGACGATCTCGCCCGGCTGGACCGTGAGCGAAATGTCGCTGTTGGCGATCACCCCGCCGAACCGCTTGCTGACGTTCGCGGCCTCCAACAAGGGCCCGGTCATCGGGTCGCTCATCGCGCGCGCTCCTCGACCTTGCTGGACGCGGCCTCGACACGCGGGCCAAAGCGATCGGGAAATCGCTCGCGCAGCCAGCCGATGATGCCTTGGGGGAAGAACACCACGATCAGCACGATCGACACGCCGAGCGCGACCCGCTGCCAGCCCAAGAGAAAGATCCAGAAGAGCTCTTGGGTGACGTGGAAGATGGCCGCGCCCAGGACCGGACCCCACATCGTGCCCTTGCCGCCGAGGATCGCCATCAGGACCATCCAGACACCGAAGGTGCCGCCGGCGAAAGCGACATCGGTCGGGTCGATGAAGCCGACGATATTGCCGACCAGGCCGCCGCAGATGCCCAGGAAGAAGGCCGAGACACACCAGGCCACGGTCTTGTAGCGGGTGGTATGAAGGCCCATGGCCTCGGCCTTGTCCTCGTCGTCGCGGATGGCGTTGATGGCGAGGCCGAAGCGCCCGGCGTAGAGGCGCCGGAGAGCGAGAAAGGTGACGACGGCCAGCGCGAAGCAGAGGTAGTAGAAGAAGCGGCTGCGCAGGCCGATCTCGCCCGGATAGAGTGGCGTCACCATGCCGGAGCCGGCGCCGATGATGTCGATGCCCGCCGCGATCTCGCCGGCGGCGATGCCCAGCCCCAGGGTGCAGATGGCAAAATAGTGGCCGCGCAGGCCGAGGATCCCGGAGCCGAGCACGAAGGCGACCGCGACCGCGACGAGGGCCGCCACCAAGCAGCCGGCGGCCAGGCCCGCGTAATATTGCAGCGCGGAGAGCCCGATATCTTGGGTGCCGTACGCGGAGTTGTACTCGGCCAGGTCGGTGAAGGGCGCCACCTGGACGACCGCGCAGACGTACATTCCGATGCCGAAGTAGACGATGTTGCCGAAGGAATTGTAGCCCATCTGGCCGCCCAGCACGTCCCAGGTGAGCGCGAAAGTCACCATCACCCAGAGGAAAGCGAACTGGGTGGTAAAGGCCGGCAACACCAATGGACCGAGGAGGCCGGCGGCGGCAATGGCGGCGTAGGTGGCGAGCGTCTTGGCGGTCTGGGTCATTTGAGGTACCGCCTTTGGCGTTTCAGGCGGTGACTGCGCACCAGGAGAACGACCACCAGCAGGCCGAAGACGAAAGCGATCTGGAACTCGGCGCCGAGGATAAAGCCGGCCAATTGCTCGGCCGCGCCGAGACCGAAGGCGGAGACGATCACGCCCGGCAGATTGCCGAGGCCGGCGACCACCACGATCATGAAGGAGCGCACCGTGTAGGCGAGGCCCTGGAATGGCTGAATCACCCAGGTCATGACGACCAGCGCTCCGGCCGCGCCGCACAGCGCCGCATTCAGCGCATAGGTGGCGGCGTAGATCCGGTCGGTGTCGATCCCTAGAATGCGCGCGGCGCGGGCGTTTTGCGCCGTGGCGCGGATCGCCTGGCCGAGGCGCGAGCTTTTGAGGAACACCACCAGGCAGCCGGCGATCGCGAGGGTCAGCACGAAGGCCACGACCTTGATGTAGGGCACGGTGACCAGCCCATCGAACAGGAGCAGGGTATCCAGGCCGGCGTCGGCCGATTGCACATCCGAGGTGAAGATCTGGTTCAGCAGTTGCTGGATCAGGATCGACAGGCCGAAGGTGGCGAGCAGCGATATGAAGAGGTCGCGGTCGACCACGCGGAAGATGACCAGCCGGTAAATCGCCCAGCCGAGAAGGAACAGAACGATTGCGGCGGCGGGGACGCCGAGAAGCGGGTGAATACCCAGGCTGTAGAGCACGTAGGCGACATAGCCGCCGATCATCACGAACTCGCCCTGGGCAATGTTTATGACGTTCATCACGCCCCAAACGAGGGCCATGCCGTAGGCGGCGAGGGCGAAGATCGCGCCGACGAGCATGCCGTCGACAATGAGCTGCACGAGCAGAATTGGCGCGTCGAAGAGAAGCTGGAGGCTGGACATTCGAGGGCGTCCGGGCTCGACCTCCGCCCGCCCCCCAAGCGAACTCTCAGGGGGCGGGCGGTTCAATCGTGGGCCGCGGTCGGGACTAGCGGTCCGACCATTTCGGGCGCGGATAGATCATTTCGCCCGCTGCCCATTCCGCGGGCGCCACGACCACCAGACTGCCATTCTGAACCTGGCGCAGAGCCATCGGCTTGGCGATGTTCTTGCCGCTCTCGTCGAACTTGATGTTGCCGTAGAAGGTTTGCATGTCGGTCGCCGCCAGCGCGTCGCGCACCGCGTCGGTCTCGAACGACCCGGCCCGCTGGAAGGCGTCGACGAAGGTCATGACCGAGGCGCTCGATTCCGCGGCTTGATAGGGCGGCACGTAGCCGAACGCGGCCTCGAAGGTCTTGGCGTAATCCGCTGCCGAGCCGAACAAATCGTCGCTGTAGCTCATGGTCTCGGCCCACTGGGTGGCGCAGAGCGTGTAGTCGGCGTCGGCCCCGAACTTGCCGATCACGTCGGCGGCTTCGCAGTGGGTTATCGCCAGGATCGGCACGTCCACCTTCATGGCGGCGATCTGCTTGATGGCGGTGGCCGCCCCCTTGGAGTGCCCCGAGACGATCAGGATATCCGGCTTGACGGCCTTCACCTTGGTCAGCGTCACGGACATGTCGTTCAGCTCTTTCGGCAGCTTGTCGTCGATCACCACCTGCATGCCGAATGTGCTGGCATCGTCGATGACCCCGGCGCGCACGTCCTGGCTGAAGGGGTCGTTCTCGAAGGCGAGCGCCACGGTGAGGTCCTGCGGATCGCGGCCCTCGGCCTTTGCCTTGTCGGCGGCCAGAGAAATGGCACTGGCCAGGTATTGCTCGGACGTCGACAGCACGGCGAAGAGGTACTTGTAGCCCTGGGTGAAGAGCGAGCGCGAGGCGCCGTTGCCCTCCACCATGGGAATGCCGTACTTCTCGGTGACCGGGGCGATGGCCTTGGTCAGACCGGAGGAATAGGGCCCCAGCAGGAACTTGATGCCGTCCTGGCTGATCAGGCGCTCGGCGAGTTGAGCGCCGCGGGCGGGCGTCGATTCATCGTCGTAGTAGACGATCTCCAGCTTGTATGTCTTGCCGGCGACCTCGACTCCCCCGGCGGCATTGATCGTCTCGACGGCCAGGTTGTAACCATTCATGGTGTGCTTGCCGTTGGTCGAATATTTGCCGGTGACCGATACGGCGGCGCCGAGCACGATGGTATCGCCTTCGACCTTGGCGCTTGCCGCGCCCCCTGCCAGGCACAAGCTGGCGGCCATTGCCGCCAAGGCGAGCGGCTTCAGTTTCGCTAACATGGCATCGAACCTCCCGTTCGTCTCAAGGATGAGCTTTGTCGGAACCTTGTTATCCGGTTCCTGCGGGCCACAGGATATCGCCTCTGGAATGCGGAGTCACCCTTGGCCCGGCGGGCGGTTCAGGATCACCTGCCGAGACATGAACCGGTAGGACACGGCGTAGGACCGTGGCTTCAGCGTGATCCTTCGACCACCACGTTCTCGGGACGGCCGGTCTTGAGGAAACTGATGACATTGGTGACCGAGCGCCGCCGCAGCTCTTCATCGGAGTCCAGGGAATAAAAAGCCGCATGCGGGCTCAGGATCACTTTCGGATGGCGGAGCACCGGATCGTCGGCGGCCGGCGGCTCCTGGGGCAGAACATCCAGGGCCGCGCCGGCCAACTGCCCGCTGTCCAACGCCGCCAGCAAGTCCGGGATCTCGACGATGGCCCCGCGCGATACGTTGACCAGATAGCTGCCGGGCCTCATCCCCGCCAGCAGGTCGCGATCGACCAGGCCGTGGGTCTCCACCGTCAGCGGCAGGTGGAATGTGATCACGTCGCAGGCGGCGCAAAGCGCGGCGAGATCACGCTCGCGCGCCAGGCCCTCCGGCCAGGCCTCATCGGGCAGGTGAGGGTCATAGCCGATGATGCGCCCGAAGACCGGCGCCGCATAGGCGGCCGCCAGCCGGCCGATCTTGCCGAGGCCGACCACCCCCAGGGTCATCTTGCCGGGGCGGGTGAGCGGCCCGGTGCCGTCGTAGCTCCAGTCCCCGGCGCGAACGGCAGCATCGTAGAGCGGCAAGTGCCGGATCAGCGAAAGCATCATGGCCACCGCGTGGCAGGCCACTTCGGTGATGTTGCCGTCCGGCACATGGGCGACCCAGACGCCGTGCTTTTTGGCGGCCTCGATATCGATCGCGTCGACGCCGATGCCAGGCACGCTAATGATGCGCAGACCGGGCAGGGCGGCCAAGACCCGCTCGGTGACGGGGGCGGATTGGACGATCAGAGCCGCCGCGTCCTGGGCCGCGCCGATCACCTCGTCTTCCGTGGCACATTGTGGCTCGGCCGCCACCAGCTCCAGATCCGCCTCGCTCAGAAGCCGCCGTTCCAGCTCGACATCCGGCTGGACGAAATCGGTGAATACCACCCGCATGCCCTGCCTCTCCCTTGGCTATCATTTTCCCTACGGTCGGCGGAGCAGACAACAGGGGGGCGAGGCGATCAAGCGCATTTTGCATCTCTATGTGGCCTGCTCCAGGCTTGCCGGAGCGGGCCTCACGACGAGGAGCTCTCGGCGCCTTTTGGGCCCAGGCCATATGATCGTGGGGCGCGATCTAGGGGCGATCGCGCGGCTCATCAAGCGCCGTTGTGGCCCTAGCGCGGTCGTCGGCGATCTTGCGTCCTTTGGTTTCGGCAAGCGCGATTCCCGAAAGAATGAACGCCAGTCCCGCGAGCGCCGTCCATTCCGGGCGCTCGCCGAGGAACAGCACGCCGGCCAGAACCGCCCAGGCGGGGATCAGATAGTTGATCAGGGAGAGAAAGCTTGGCCCGGCGAGAGTGATCAGTTTGAAGTAGACGACCGTTGCGGTCGCGGTGGACACGACGCCGAGTATAACGACGGCGATCAATGCCGAGGCCGGAACCTGACCCAGGTCGGGCAGGCCGGTGAAGGCCGCCGCGGGCGCTATGATCAGGCAGGCCACCAGGGAAACCCCGGCAGCGGCGACCAGCGCATCGCTCTCCGGCCTGCGGCGGGCGATGATGGTGTTGACGGCATAGCAGACCGCACCCCCCAGCACCGCCAGCTCCGACAGCAGGACGGCTCCGCCGCCGCGGAGTTCGAGCAGGACCGCGGGGCCCATCAGCACCACGATTCCCAGGAAGCCGAGCAGGAACCCGGCGGCCTTGAAGCGGTTGAGGCGCTCGCCGGCGACGAAGACGTGGGCCAGCATCACCGTCGTCAAAGGCATGATCGCCATCAGGATCCCGGCCAGGCCGCTGTCGATCCTTTGTTGGCCCCAGGTGATCAGCAAAAACGGGAGGCAATTGCCGACGAGGGCGATGGCGACGATGAACAGCCACAGCCGCGCGCTGCCCGGAAGGCCGCGCCGGGTGACGAGGAGCACCGTCAGGAGGGCCAATGTGCCAAGCACGAAACGTCCGGCCACCAGATCGATCGGCTGAATCGCCGCGACGGCGATCTTGGTGAGCAGGAAGGAGGTTCCCCACATGGCGACGAGGGCGAAGAGAAGCAGCCAGTGAAGCAGCGGGCGGCGCGGAGACATAACTGACGGTCTGTGGTCAATAAGGCCCGCCAGGTCAAGGCGCGGTTCGTCGGGGGTGCGTCTCAGGTTGAAATTCGTTGCGCTGTCTGCGCCGTACAGTCCCGAATGTCCGATGTTGGGGGAAGAACGGACGCTCTCTAGGACCCCTCATTTAGTCGCCTCTTAGCCATAAGCGGACATTGGCTCGTGTGTGCTCTGAACACCCAAACAGGGGGCAAGCAGTTGCACACAAATCGCATAATTGCTTGGTGTGGGGATACCAAGACGCTTGTTGATGTTGTTCCGAGAAGGCAAGCTTCAGATCTTGGCTAGCCGGCCCCGGTCAAGATTGCCTTCGAAGATATGGGCGACATCAAGGAATCGAGCTTAGTCTGGCGCACCCTGGCGGAGTGGCGAGTACGTAGGTTTAGAGAAAAGCATAGGGAGCACCGGCCAGATCGATATGAATGCGGGGCGTGCACAGGGGGGAAAGATCCATGACAAGACCAATTGCAACGATTTGCGCCGCAATGTCTCTGTTGTTCGTGGCAAGCCACGCGGTCGCAGGCGAAAAGATTCGCATAGCCACGGAGGGCTACTACGCGCCGTTCAATTATTATGACGAAAGCGGGAAGCTCGCAGGCTTCGACATCGATATCGGCGAAGCGCTATGTGAAAAGATGGAAGCAGACTGCGAACTCGTCCAACAGGACTGGGACGACTTGATTCCGGGACTCGTGGAAAGGAAGTACGATGTCATCGTTGCCTCGATGTCGATTACTGAAGAGCGCGAGAAGAAGGTTTCGTTCACGCTTCCCTACTACTCAAACATGCTGACGTTCATTGGTAGGAAGAATAGCGGAATCGAAATCAGCGATGAGGGGCTCGAGAGCATGTCAGTCGGCACCCTACGCAGTACCGTAAGTGCAGATTACCTTGAAGAGCACTATAGCGGCATTGTGAATATCCGCCTCTATGATACCCAGGACGCAGCGCTCGAGGATCTGGCAGCGGACAAGCTCGACTTGGTGCTGGGCGACAACTTACCGTCCTACAGCTGGCTTCAGACTGACGCTGGCAAGGATCACGAGTTTGTCGGGGAGTTCATCGACATCAACGACAGGATTAGCATCGCCGTGCGGAAGGAGGATGAGTCTCTACGTGAGAAACTCAATGAGGCCCTGATTGCAATTCTCGAGGACGGCACCTATCAAGAGATCAACGAAAAGTATTTCCCGTTCTCCATCTACTTTTAGGGTTGGGAGCGCCATGTTTGAACGCTTTGGCGTCCGCTGGCGTCTCCTCATAGCATTCTTTGGAATTAGCGGGTTCGCTGTTCTTGCGGCGGTCGCCGCAGTTTACTCCTTCTTGTCGGTTGGAAGCGTTCTCGACCGCATTACCCAGCAGCGAGTTCCATCTGCTCTTGGCTCATTGGAGATTTCACGCCAAGCCGAGCGAATTGTTGCGGCAGCACCCGCCCTCCTGGCAGTTGCGACGAACACCGAGCGGGAAGAAATTTCAAGCTCCATGACAGCGGAACTCCAAATCCTCGAAAAATTGGTGGCGGAGCTTCAAAGAGACGAGATCGACGCATCTGCCTCTGAAGGGATCGAACCTGCAGTACGTCGGCTAGGTGAAAACTTGAAAGCACTTGACTCTCTCGTGGCCGACCGACTGGTGGCCGGTGATCGCAAGACAACGGTCCTCAGTGAGTTATCGCGATCGTCCACAGCCGTCCAGCGTGCGCTGTCACCTGGAATTATGGTCATGGACGCAAAATTCTCTCGGCTCCGCAAAGCAGTCAAAAACCCGGAGCTCACCGCTATAGAACGAATCGCGGTGATGAACGAGCTGACAGATTTGATTTCTACTACATTGCCATTGCAGAAGGCGCAGTTCGAAGCCTCGGCCATCAACGATACACTCGTGCGTGCTGCATCGGCGGAAACTCGCGACGAATTAAAGCTTGTGGCGTTCCCCTTGCGCCGGTCGCAACGCAACTTCGAGCGTCTTGTGAACGAGATGAATCCTTCTTTGCGCGAGCGCATGCTGCTCCAGGCCGAGGAGTTCGGCAATTTCATCGCGGGACCCGATGCCGTTTCCAAGATACGTGAAAATGAGCTTGGCCTGATTGCTAGTGGAGAAGAACTGATACTCAAGAACGTTGATCTCTCTCGCCGACTCACCGCGGCAGTGGACGAGTTGCTGGCAAGCGCGAAGAACGATATTGCCACCGGCAATCTCGAGGCCAGCTCGGTTCAACGGGTCAGCACCTTTATTGTGATAGGTGTTGTGGCACTTAGCCTCATCAGCTCCACGCTCATCGTCTGGCTTTATGTTGGTCGCAACTTGATCGCTCGTCTGACCGCGCTTAGCGACAGCATGCTGGAAATTGCCGGCGGAAACTTGCGGGCACCCCTGCCCACGCCTGGCAGTGGAGATGAGATCGGCCGCATGGCAGAGGCCCTCGTTGTCTTCCGCGATACGGCGATCGAAGTTGAAGAAAGCAATTTACGCGAAATCGAGGAGGCGCGGCGCAGGCTTGTAGATGCCATCGAAAATTCTTCCGAGGGCTTCGCGTTCTACGATCCTGATGACCGCTTGGTGATATGTAACACCAGGTATCAGAAACTGCTTTACCCGGATTCGGACATCAATCTTGAACCGGGAATGGCGTTCGAAACGATCATTCGGACAGCCGCCGAGGGTGGGCTCATTACCGATGCAGAGGGCCGTATCGACGAGTGGGTGGCGGAACGCCTAGCGATTCATCGTGACCCAGGTGAACCACGGATTCAGCAGCGCAGCGGTGGTCAGTGGGTCCTGATCACGGAACGCAAGACCGGGGATGGCGGGACCGTTGCAATCTATTCCGACATTACGGACCTGAAGCAGCGCGAAGAGGACCTGACCAAGAAGTCGAACGCTCTGGAGCAGCTGTCCAATCAACTGGCGAAATACCTGTCTCCGCAGGTCTATGACTCGATCTTTTCCGGCAAACAGGAAGTCAAGCTCGTCAGCCAACGCAAGAGGCTGACCGTGTTTTTTTCGGATATTGCCGGTTTTACGGAAACGACTGATAGGCTCGAATCCGAGGATCTGACTCACCTGCTCAATCACTATTTGACAGAAATGTCGGGGATCGCACTCGCTCACGGAGCGACCATCGACAAGTACGTGGGCGACGCAATCGTCATCTTCTTTGGCGATCCCGAGACGCTTGGCGTCGAAGAGGACGCACTCGCCTGCGTCAAGATGGCGATTGCCATGCGCAAACGGATGCTGGAACTAGACACCATCTGGCGCCAATCCGGCATAGACAAACCTCTGAAGGTTCGGATGGGGATCAACACGGGGTACTGCACAGTTGGCAACTTTGGCAGCGAGGATCGTATGGACTACACCATGATTGGAGGCGGCGTGAACCTCGCTTCGCGGCTCGAATCCGCGGCCACGCCGGGTGAGATCCTTATTTCTTACGAGACCTACGCCCACGTCAAAGACGAAGTCGAATGTCAGGAACATGGTGAAATCAACGTGAAAGGCATCGCGTATCCCGTTGCCACTTATCAAGTCGTCGATGCTTACGACAATCTCGGCGTGCATCGACGGTTGATCCGTGAAGACCACCCCAATTTGAAGCTCGACCTCGATCTGGGCGCCATGACCGCAGAGGAACTGAACCAGGCCGTGAGTGCATTGCAACGGGCCTTGGATCAAATTTCGTCCTTTAAACAACGTGATCGCCCCGAGCGATCCTGAGCGAACGATACAAACCGCGCCAATGTAGCGACCACTGGCGGGCTAAGTGTTGTGTTTTTGGCTTGCCGCTTAGCATCGCGAATGGCCGCTTTGGGTCAAAGACGGTCATCTAGCACCATAGCCAATTACGTCCTCACTCGAGGGCAAAGCGGACATGATCAGTTTGAAAGCGGACTTTCGGGGCATTCCTTCGGCAGGATTTCAAACTGACACACGACTCTCGCCGGGCCAATCCGCCGGTCGCGGCGAAGTCATTTTGCAGACGGCCGCCGAGGCGCTAGATTGGGGGGCATTTGGGCGCAGGCACAGGATAGGAGGACCTTATGACAGGCGTTGCCACCATCGAGCTATTCTCGGCCCGCGTTTGCCCCTATGCCCATCGGACCCGGCTGGTGCTGGCGGAAAAGGGGCTCGACTTCGAACTGACGGAGATCGATTTCAAGGACAAGCCGAAGCGATTCCTGGAGATCTCGCGTTACGGCAAGGTGCCCGCCATCGTCCACGACGGTAACGAGGTCTACGAGAGCGCCATCATCAACGAGTATCTCGAAGAGGTCTTTCCCGATCCGCCGCTCATGCCCAAGGACCCGGGCCTACGTGCCCAGGCGCGGATCTGGATCGATTATTGCGACGATCATTTTCTCGACGACTTGTATGGCGCGATCAGGAACCAGGACGCCGCGAAACACGGCGAACTGAAGACCAAGGTCGAGGCTCACCTGCGGAAACTGGAGGAAGCGCTTGCCAGGTTGAGCGGGGCGGGACCCTATTGGCTGGGCGCCGAGGCTTCGCTGCTGGATTTCGCGCTCTATCCCTTCTTCGAGCGCCTGCCGGCCTGGGCCCACTACCGCGGGCTCGGGATCCCCGACGATTGCACGCACCTGAGCGGGTGGTGCGCCGCCATGGCCGAACGACCCTCGGTTCGGGCGATCGCCAACACGCCCGAGTATTACATCGAGCGCTACCAGAACTACGCCAAGGTCGTGCTTGCCGCCTAGTGGATAGAATCTAACATCTGATACCCCTTCGGATCCGCGTATCCCGGTTTCTCGGCAGGAGAGGGCCCGCTGGCGATGCCCCATGGCGCCACTGGGCATCGTCGAGGGTCTTCGATGCCCGGAGAAACCGGGATACGGGGATCCGAAGGGCGGCTTTGCGAGCCCACCGGCCGCGTTGCGCGACACTTTGCGATGCGGACGGCATCACGGGCGTATCGCGCGCGCCAGATCATAGTGGGCCGGGTGAACTCGGGAAGCCGTCGTACGGGTATCATATGTTAGATTTTATCCACTAGCCGGCACCTTCAGAGACCGGTTAGTTTGGCCAGGCCGATGCCGCTTTCGCCCGCGCCACCTTGACTCGTCCCCAGCAGCTTAAGCGCGGCGTGAAAAGTCGAGTCTGAGACAACGCCGTGGGGGTCAGCCGTGCCACATTGCGCTGGGCCCGTCCCGCGATTCGGATCATGCTGTGTGCGGCGAGACAGACGGAGGTCGAAAAGCTCATGCGCCGAAAAAGTCAGCGCCGCGGCGTTCGTCAGCGCGATCCCGCCGCGATCCCCCAATTGCCTTGGCGCCAGGTGGTCAACCCCTACCGGCCGCTCGAGTTCCTCAGCGCGGATCAGGTCGAGGAGATCCACCAGGCGTCGATGAAACTCCTCGAAAACGTCGGGATTGAGTTCATGAGCCCGCGGGCGCTCGACGTCCTGAGCGAGGCCGGGGCCGACGTGGATCGCGAGGGGCAGCTTGTCCGCTTCGACCGCGCCTTGGTGCAGGAGCTGGTGGCGTGGGCGCCATCCAATTTCACGCTGACGCCGCGCAACCCCGAGCGCCGCATTGCGGTCGGCGGCAACGCGGTCTGCTTTTCCACCGTCGGCGGGCCGCCGAACGTCCATGACTGCGAGCGCGGACGGCGGGCAGGTAACATGCAAGATTATTGTGATTTCATACGTTTGGCGCAATCTCTGAATATCGTACATTACATAGGGAACCAGCCCTGTCCGCCGATCGAACTGCCGGCCGAAGATCGCCATCTGGACTGCTATCTGGCCGCCATCACCTATTGCGACCGGGTCTACCAATGCACCGCCATCGGCGCCGAACGGGCGATCGACGGGATCGACATGATGGCGATCGCCCGCGGCCTCTCGCGCGACGAGATGATCGACTCGCCGGGGGTCCTGACCAATATCAACTGCAACTCGCCGCGGCGCTACGACGGCGCCATGTGCGAGGGTCTGATGGCCATGGCCGATTACGGCCAGGGCGTCGTGGTCACCCCCTTCACCCTGATGGGCGCGATGACGCCGGTCACAGTGGCCGCGGCCCTGACGCAGCAGAACGCCGAGGCGCTGGCCGGCATTGCGTTGACCCAGGCGATCCGGCCGGGAACGCCGGTGGTCTATGGGGGCTTTACCTCCAACGTGGACATGCGGTCCGGGGCGCCGGCGTTC
>PVMK01123173.1_pt1 | contig 22027 bp, 17 predicted proteins | sample 1853481 | NCBI WGS metagenome assembly PVMK01 (sample SAMN08533507, study PRJNA380276) | Marine sediment metagenome, whole genome shotgun sequencing project.
GTACGGTTATTCCTGGGAGCCTATCCCGGTTGGCGCCGGCTTGCATACTCTTATGAGGCCTCCCGCAAGCGAAGCAGCGCCCTGCCTGGCTCACGACAATCGTAACGACATGCAGGTCAAGCCACCATCCATCTTACACACCTCGCTAACATCCAGCTCGATAATTTCACGAGCCAGGTCAAGAAACTCGGCTTTCGTTAAAGGATAACCGGCCGGCATAATCAGGTGGTCGTTAACCAACAAAGTATTGGCCGCATACTTCTCATTTTCATCAACGATCACCCGCCTGAACCGCTTAAAGGCATCATGCCCGGCCATGGATTGGGTCATGATCACTGTATCCTGGCCCAGATAATTAACGCTGGATTTTAGATGCAAACCGGCGCCAACCGGGATGGGCTCCCAGGAATAACCGTACTCGCCTAAGATACGCCCCAATTGACTTGCCCCGGCCGCGTTTGTTCGCTCGGAAATTCCGATGAAACAATGTTTGTCGACCATAAGCACATCACCGCCTTCAACTGTGCCCGGAGGCTCAATGCATCTCGTCGGCCGGTACTGGGCCAGGATGGGTTCAATCGTCTCCTGTTCACCCTGCCGGGATAAAGCCCCGGGAATCGTAATGACGGCCACCTCAGGGGTAACGACAGCCACGTCCTCGACAAAGTAGGCGTCCGGATACTCTGGCTCCGGCTCAAGAACGATAACCTCCAACCCCAAATTCGTGAGGGTTTGAACGTAGGCTTCATGCTGCTGGATGAGGTTTTCGTAATTGAGCGATTCTATTATTGAGGTGGTCAATCCTTGGGCAGCGTTTAGACCGGGCTTTCGGGCAATCGCACGAGTAAACATATTAAGATGACCTCTCTACTCAAGGGTGAAACCAATCTTTACCGTGACTTGCCAATGGGCCACCTTTCCGTCGGTGATTTGTCCTCTAGTTTCTACTACCTCAAACCAGCGCATGCTTCTCAATGTCTCCGATGCTTTGACTATGGCGTTTTCAATTGCCTGCTGCAAACCATCAGGGGACGAACCAACAATCTCGATTTTTTTGTAAATATGATCACTCATAATTTTCTCCTTAGACAAGCTCATCTAATCTATCTACCAGGCCGGCCAATACCTTAAATGCTGCCTCCACCGCTTCCACCTGGCTCAAGTCGACGCCGGCCAATTTCAGGGCGTCGATGGGATACATGGAACTACCGGCTTTGAGAAAGCTCAAATAGTCGCTCACGGCGTTCTCTTCTCCCGTATGAATTCGGCTGGCCAGGATATTGGCCCCAGAGATACCGGTTGCATACTGATAAACGTAATAGTCCTGGTATAAATGGCCGAAAGTCGCCCAACGAATACCGTCCCGTTCCCGATCCAACTGCATCTCGTCACCGTAAGCTTCGGCGAAGAGATCTGCCAGTAGATCAATCAGGCTATCGGCCGTAATGCCCTGGCCTCGCTCAGCGCGAAGGTGAACCTGCAATTCAAATCGAGCCAGCGTCGGCATGACCAGGAAATAACGATGGAAATTGGCCATCGCCTCCTCAATCAAGCCGATCAGGATGGAACGATCAAGATCCTGTGGTAGCAAATAAGCCCGGAGCATCGCCTGGTGGAAATTTGAGGCAACTTCGGCCGCAAATAAGGAATAATCAGCATAAACTGGTGGTTGTGTTTTCCAAGTTAGGTAGGAATGCATCGAGTGACCGAGTTCATGGGCCAGGGTTCCCAGGCTGTGAACATCATCGACATAATTCATGACGATAAACGGATGTGTTCCCTGAGTACCCCACGAAAAGGCGCCGGCCGATTTGCCCTGGTTGGGATAGACATCTACCCAACGCTCCTCCAGGCAGCCCCTGCGCATGGTCGTGACATATTCTTCACCCAAGGGAGCCAGGGCCTGACATATCCAATCTACGGACTGCTCATAAGGGATGACGGCCGGATCGCTTACCAGGGGCGCCCAGATATCGTAAGTATGTAATGTTTTTAGCCCTAATGCCCGGCGACGAACAGCCCAGTATCGATGCCAGGTTGGCAAATTTCGGCTAAACACATCGATCAGATTATGGAAAACGCCAGTTGGAATATTGTCCTGAAACAAGGCCATATCCAATGTTGATGGGTGATTTCGAGCGCGCATGGTGAAGACGTTCTGCCGGACAGAGGTTGCCAGGTTACTGGTCAGGGTATTCTTATAAGCCAGGAAAGTATCCAAATGACTTTCCCAGGCCTTTTGGCGAACCTGGCGATCGTTGCTGCTGAGATGCTTATCGATAGTTCCCTGGGTTACAGGCAATTCCTCACCGTCAGGATCAACCACCGGCGAGAAGTGGAAATCGGCATCGGTTATCATCCCGAAGGTATTTTGTGTCCCAGAAAAGGGTTCGTTGAGCAGGCCTAACAACTCCTCTACCTCGGCCGAACGCACATGAGGTTTTTTACGGACCAGATTTTCGAAGTACTGTCTGTAAATAGATAGGCGGGGTTCTTCCCTCATCAGGGCGACGAGGTGATCATGACCGAGGGCCAGCAATCCTGGCTCAAGAAAAGATATCGCCGCTTCCAGCTGTCCCGTGAGGCTTTGAACTTGACCTACCCGTTCTCCGGCCGATTGGTCGGTTGTATCCACCGCCCAAAATATATAGGCATACATAAACACCTTTGTCAATCGTTGGTTGATGTGCGTAATACCTTCCAGAACATCGACCAGCGCGGAGGGAGTTGTCGCCATCTTCTCTCTTAATGTACGCACATTGTCTAAATCAGCCAGAATTGCCTTATATTCGACCTCCCATGCTTCAATAGAGGGAAAGATACTTTCTGCGTTCCAGGTAAATTGGGAATCAACAGCACTTCTTTTTAGAACTTCCCTACCGGTTAATGACATAAATTTCCTTTGGGTCCAAATGGGTCACTAGAGATAATTTTCGTTGATTATGGTGGACCGAAGAAATCGTAACACATCGCCCTGGTGGTGGCTAGTAGAGAAGCAAACAGGGATTGACAGGTATCCCAATAAACATTTTGCTTCTCTTTAAGTGTTTCGCCACGAACTCATTATCCGTCAAAAGAAGTTTGGCGAAACGCTAGGACAATGCCACTGTGATTCGAGAGCGAGGCGCCGTCTGTCACCCTGTATTCGGCGCTTATATTATTAATTAGGATTCTCATGCAAAAAACGTTCGTCAATGATAAACAACGTATGGTTTGGCCATGGTTGTACCGGTTCGGGTGACCTTTGCTTTGGTTAATGTCACGCTTCTGATACTATTCTCAAGAGTGGCATATTGGCTTCAATTTGCCCGCGCGGATAATGAAAGCGAGGAATGGAACGACCATGACAGATCTGCGAACATTATCGGCGAAAGAGGATTTTCGCCAGGCCCGACGCAAGGCGGCCCTACAGCAGGTTTTAGACGGTCTGCGAAGGCGGTCTGAACAATTACTCCCCTTTAATGAACTCCGCCAGAGTTTCAAAGGTCAAGCGGCCGATGATCTTGGGGTCCAAGAGATTCCCCTTGATGCCATCGTCGGCAGCGTCAACCGTTATGAAGAGTATACGCGCACGTTTTTGCCAAAATATGATAGTGACGAGGAGCGCTGGGTTCGGGTTAAGGGACAGATTGAAAGATCCGGACTCAAGCCTATTTCTGTTTACAAGCTCGGTGAAGCGTACTTCGTAAACGACGGAAATCATAGGGTCTCGGTGGCCCGGCAAATGGATAGTAAGACGATCCTGGCCTATGTCACCGAAGTGAAAGCGCGGGTTGATCTTTCACCGGCCGATAAGCCTCACCAGATCATTTGCAAAGCTCGTTACGCCGATTTCTTGGAAAAGACAAATCTCGACGTACTCAGGCCGGAATCGGCTTTATTGATGACCTTCCCCGGGCAATATCGCATTTTATTGGACCAGATTGAAGCCCAGCGTTTCATTTTAGATTTAGATCCCGGCCGTGAGATTGTGTCATACGAGGTCGCAGTCGCCGCCTGGTATGATCGGGCCTATTTGCCTATGGTAAGATTGATCCGGCAGCATGGGTTACAGCGTTCTTTCCCAGACTTAACCGAAGCCGATCTCTACGTCATGGTGATCCGTCACCGGGAAGAAATGCAAAAACACCTGGATTGGCATGTGGATCTGACTGCCGTAACCAGTGATCTGGTCCGTCAAAAGAGTCGCGCTCGGGGACAAATTGTTGAACGAGTGGGAGATCGCTTGATGGATGCGGTCACACCCGACGCCTTGGAATCAGGACCTGCCCCGGGGAAGTGGCGCGAAGATCGGTTGGCCAGGCGACCGGGGGAAAATCCATTTTCTGACATATTAGTGGTCATCCGTGACGTTGATGCTGACAACGTGGTGGTCAAACACGCGGCGATTATCGCAAAACGCGAACAAGCCCGATTGATGGCGCTGCTGGTGCTTAAAGACAGAACAGATGTGAACAGCCCATCTGGCCAGGAAGCGCGCCAGCGATTCGAAAAATCGTGTCAAGAAAGGGGAATTCGCGGTGAGTTTGCCATCGAACTGGGTCGCTTTGCCCGCAAGATTGTGGAGCGGGCAGCCTGGACCGATTTATTGGCATTGAGCCTGATTCACCAACCGGGGGAGAGGACGACAACCGGATTTGGATCAGAATTCAACCGGATCCTTCAGCGAAGCCCCCGGCCGGTGCTTATCGTCCCGGAACAAGCCAACTCAAATCTCGACAAAGCCTTGCTTGCTTACGATGGTAGCGCCAAATCTGATGAAGCGCTTTATCTCGCCACTTACATGGCAAAGAATTGGCCTACAGACCTGGTTGTCGTTGTAGCCGGAGAGGAACTAGCCAATACAGCGCTTCATCGGGCCCGATCCTATCTACTTTCGCGTGACGTGAAAGCTGAGTTCGTGTCCGCCCAAAGACCCGCCTATCAAGCTATCATGACCACGGCCGCTGCCCACGAATGTAACTATATTATCATGGGTGGTTTTGGCTACCGGCCGATAATGCAGCTTGTATTAGGGAGCACGGTCACAAAGGTGTCGCGTCGTTCTGACATACCCATCTTAGTTTGTAGATAGCGCCGGATAGCGATCAATTGCTAATCTAAGATAAAATCGGCCTGAGGTAGAAGATGAATTCACTAGAACGTATGACCAACCGCCTGCAAGGACAACCCGTCGACCGGCCGCCAAACTTTGATATTTTCATGACTTTCGCCGCCCACTACATTGGCCAACCACTCTCAGCCTATTACCATGATCATGAGATCCTGGTCGCCGCAAACCTCGCTGTGCTGGATGAGTTTGATCTGGATATTGTTCAGGCCATTTCGGACCCCTACCGGGAAGCGGCCGATTTCGGGGCCAGGATAGAATTTCCTGATGACGGTTTACCCCTCAGCCATCAACCACTGCTGGCCGATCCGAATGACCTAAAAAAGCTTAAAGCAGTGGATCCAACTCGAGGACCTCGCATGCATGATCGCCTAAGAGCTCTGCAAAAATTCAGGGAACAGGTAGGCGGCGAAGTGCCAATTATGGGTTGGGTCGAGGGTGCTTTGGCCGAAGCGGCCGATTTACGCGGCGTAAGCGAATTGCTGATGGATTTGATTATGCGGCCGGCGTGGGTCAAGGATCTGTTAGAGGTGTGTGTCGAAGTGGCAATCTCTTTCGCCCAGGCCCAGGTTGAGGCCGGCGCCGATATCATTGGCCTTGGAGATGCGATAGCTTCCCAGATTTCCCCAGCCATGTACCGTCAATTCGCCCTGCCTTACGAACAGCGAATTTTCGCGGCCGTCCATGAGATGGGTGCTTTAACTCGCCTGCACATATGTGGAAACAGTAGCCAGATCATTGGCGACATGGTAACCAGTGGCGCAAAAATCGTCGATCTGGATTGGATGGTTAATATGGAAAAAGCGGCCGCTGACTACGATGATCGTGTATCTTTTTGCGGCAATTTTGATCCGGTTGCTGTTATGCTTCAAGGAACACCGGAAAGAGTATACGAAGCCACGATGACCTGCATGCATCTTGGCGGTTCCCGCGCATTTAGCAGCGCCGGCTGCGAAATACCCGATGGCTCCCCGCTTGAGAACCTGCAAGCTCAAACCAGGGCGTTGCGCGAACTCAATGCTAACTGAACCCGCCTGAGTTTAAACTTCATCCAGTTGAAAAATAGAAACTGCTTGGATCAGGTAATCAATTCCGAAGGTAAAAAATCGGTGCGATTGTGGTATGTGAGCAGGACCAAATCAGGCTCGAATTCAATTCTTGTTATAGAGGCGTTACTTGCGCCAAACCAAAACCCGTACAGTTTGCCTTCATAATAATCCGGTTTGGTAGCCCCTAATAGTTCCTTCAAAATTGTGTTGATAAAACCCCCATGGCTGACAATCACCACCCGGTCGTCAGGGTTATTATGGTGGTTTGCCAGGTTCTTCAGAAGTTGGCCTGCTCGTTGAATCCCCTGTTCTTTGGTTTCGGAGGGACGGTTCCACCAGCCCGCATCGCTTACTGTATCTGGGAGGAGTAGGTTAGGATAATGGGAATTGAAAAATGCTCTTCCCGGGCCTGGCAGTCCCAGCGGCACCTTCCCCTTTTCGTTTTCCGCAGTAATTCCGCCACGTTCGTGAATATCTCCCCGGCCGTGCAAAGGCAGATCCAGCGTCTTTGATAAGTATGTCCCAGTCTGAATCGCTCTTTGCATCAGGCTGCAATATAGATGGGTGATATGGAAACCACGTCGATTAAATGGGTCTCTCTTCTCACCAGGATCGACCCCGGTATGTTGCTTTAAGAAGTAGGCCAGCTTTTCTGCCTGCTTATGCCCCATTTCACTGAGAAGCGGATCAGCCGAGTACCCGCCTATGGCGCCAGTACGTGCCCAACGAGCATTATTTTCAGACTGAGCATGGCGAATTATGTAAAGGTGCATAGTCAATCGACCCGGTTATTTTTGGCCAGGTCGGCGCTTCCCCAATACTTTTAGCTTCGCGTCGATGAAATCCTTATGGGATAAATCCAGGCCCCGGGCGATCATCCTGATCTCCTCAACCTCATCAAAGGACATATCCCCATCAGAATTAGCTACCGCGAACAGGGTGACCAAGACGCGCTGACGTTCTTCAATTGAGGCGCCGGTTGCTATCTCACGCATCATACGAAATGTATCGTAGGTGACATCGATTGACGAGACCGCAACTTCGGTAACGAATGTTGCTTCTTCAAGTCCCAGGTTCCAATTTGTTTGGATTATATTGATCATACTCTCAAATTCGGCTTCGGTAACCTGGCGATCCAACTGGGCAATCTTAGCCATCAGTCCACCTACAAGGCTCAGCGTGCGTAAATCTTCATCAGAGATATTCAGCTCCCGGTCATTTTCGCGCAGACGTTGGGAGACACTGTAGTAGACCTTGTTCTTGATAAAATCATCGAAATATGCTTCCCTGTTGGGCGCTCCGGCCACGGCGTCCGCCCGGCGTTGCATTGCGCCGCCAACAACCCGTTGTAAACCGCCGAGAAAACCCATTTCCACCGATTCAATAGCTTGGCTAATAGCAGCTACCGCGTCTTTTTCACCGTCAGAAACGACGCCATCAGCCTCTGCCATACGCTGCAAGGCATTAAGCGCAAACTGTTTCTCATCCGGTGAACGGAGGGCGTTTTGCAAGTCGGCGACAAGCCTGGCTCGCTCAGCTTCATCGACCGGCGTTTCAATGTACATATCCAAGCGGGCCCATTCTTGTCCGCTGATCTGCAAAACGTCGTCAAATCCAGATTGACGCATAGTGAACAGCAAATCCTTTAGACAATTAACTTCGTCGTTTGACATCTCACCATCCGACCAGGCAACAGCGATAATGACACGGGCAAGTTTTAGTATGATTTCTCGTTCGCTCATGAACAATCCTTGATTTAATCTCGTTTATTCTTTGATAGTTATTAAGGCAGGCGCTAACATTACAATAAAATGGTAATAAACACCATGGATCGGAGTGGGAAGTTTAGCAAAATGAGCAGATCCTAACCAACAATATTCTAACGTTTATGGGGCGTTGACTCCCTCCGTCACCGTTTCCTGGTAGCGCCTAACCCATTTGTAGATCTCTAAAACGATAAATACAACTGCGCTGGCAATTAAACAAAAGATCAATTGCTGGATATTCAATGCTTCTGTTTTAAAGATCTTCTGCAACGGGGGCAAGTATATCAGGAGCAACTGCAGGGCAAATGTGGTCAGCACGGCCCAAACCATCAGCTGGTTTGAGAAAAGACCAATAGTAAAAATAGACTCTCGGGTTGATCGAATTGCCAGGGCGTTGCCCATCTGAGACAACACAAGAGTGGTGAAGACCATCGTTTGCCAGGGTCCATCAGGGTCATTTAACCAGGAACCATAGCCAACCACGATGGAAACGAGCCCCATGAGAGCACCTATCCATAAAATCTGGGCGCCTATTCCTCGACTAAAGACACTCTCCTCTGGTTCAAAAGGAGACCTCTGCATCACTCCAGGTTCGCCTTCCTCCCGGGCCAGGGCCAGTCCTGGCAATCCATCAGTTACCAGGTTAACCCATAAGATTTGCAGAGGTAAGAGAGGCAATGGCATTCCCAGGAAGGGACTGATCAACATTAAGAATAACTCGCCGGTATTACTGGACAGCGTATATTTGATAAATTTGCGGATGTTGTCGAAAATAACCCGGCCTTCTTCAACTGCGGCGACAATCGTCGCAAAGTTATCATCGAGTAGGACCATATCGGCCGCTTCTTTAGCCACGTCGGTACCGGTAATACCCATGGCGATTCCAATATCGGCTTGCTTCAATGCCGGCGCATCATTGACTCCATCCCCAGTCATTGCCACGATTTGGCCCTTGTCCTGCAAAGCCTGAACGATATTCAGCTTGTGTTCTGGGGCTACCCGAGCGAATACTGACACTTCGTCGACGACCAGTTCCAACTCCTCAACGGTCAATTGAGACAATTCCGTCCCGGTCATATTTCGATCATCTTGGGTGCTATTGAGATCTTGAGCGATACGGTTAGCCGTCAACGGATGGTCGCCGGTAATCATGATAGGACGAATACCGGCCTTACGAGCTGTATCAACAGCCGCCTTCGCTTCAGGTCGAGGCGGGTCCATCATGGCTACCAGGCCTATGAAGACTCCCTCAACTTCTAGAAGCTCTTGATCGGTGGGTATTTCATTCGATTCATAATGACGGAAGGTAATGCCAAGCACACGCTGGCCCTGTTTAGCTAATTCATCATTCGTGGCCACGATTTGTTTGCGCAACTTGTCATCCAGAGGAACCACTTCATTTTCCACCAGCACCCCACTGGTAATCTCTATGAGACTGTCAACAGCTCCTTTGGATATTGATATGTAATCTGATTCGGTCCAGGTGAGAACACTTTGCTCAACCGATGCGTCGACCCGGTGAACTGTGGTCATACGCTTTCGTTCCGAAGTAAAGGGAACCTCTGCCACGCGGGGCCACTTTGCATCCAGCTCTTCTTTTTTGTAACCAATCTGTTCGGCCGCCAGCAAAAGGGCGCCTTCTGTCGGATCACCTATCGCCCTAATCGTCCCATCGGCCCCTCGCTTGATAATCGCGTCGTTGCATAGGGCGCCGGCTCTAACCAGGGCGCTTAAAGCGGTATCCTCAGGCGGTGCTGCACCAGGCCATTCCGCCTCCCACAATACGCCCTTGCGATAGACCAGGGTTTCCATATCTACCTGATTTCCGGCGACATCGAGGATGGTAACGGTCATGCGGTTTTCGGTGAGCGTCCCGGTCTTGTCAGAGCAAAATACGGTTACAGAACCCAGGGTCTCCACCGCCGGCAACCGGCGGATGAGAGCGTTTCGTTTGAGCAAACGTTGGGAGCCCATCGCCAGGGTAATCGTGACCACAGCCGGCAATCCTTCGGGCACGGCTGCCACAGCCAGGCTAATTCCGGTCAAAAATAACTCGGTAATATCTTCCTTCCGAATGATACCTGTGACGACAACCAGACCAATGACGGCCACGGCCGCCCAGGCTAAAATAGTACCCAGCCTGGCCAATCTCTTTTGCAGGGGCGTTTGCTCATCATCCACTTCCTGGATCAACTCAGCGATCCGCCCCAATTCAGTTTCCATGCCCGTTTCAGTAATGATGGCCACACCCCGACCGTAGGTAATCGAAGTACCCAGATAGACCATGTTAGTACGATCCCCTAAGGTCAGATTTTCACCCTGGGGAACTGCCATATACTTCTCCACCGGTTCTGATTCGCCGGTCAAGGCTGATTCCTGCGCTTTCAAATTGGCGCCATCAACCAGACGACCATCGGCCGGCACCAGGCTTCCCGCATCTAGCAAAACGATGTCGCCAGGAACCAGGTCGGTTGAAGACACTTCCTGGATATCGCCATCCCGGCGCACGCGCACAGTTGGAACTGACATCTTTTTAAGGGCAGACATGGCCTTTTCTGCCCGGTATTCCTGGGTGAAGCCCAGAGCAGCGTTGAGGAAGACGATGGTTATGATAATCACCGCGTCAAGCGTCTCGCCCAAAATTAGAGAGACTACCGCGGCGATGATCAGGATGATCACCATGACTTCTTTTAATTGGTTGAATAGTATCCGCCAGGGGCTGATCCCGCTCCGTTCAACAAGCATGTTTGGCCCATAGCGGCCCAAACGCTGCTCGATCTCTGCGCTGCTTAATCCCTGTTTCGGATCACCGCCAATTTCTCGACCGTTTCTTCGGCCGTAAGTCTATACCAATCCATATCTACCCATCACGCTTAATCTTTGCCTTAATCCAAAGCAACTTCGATCTTGTTAGAGGGCGGAGTTCCCAATTAGGTCGTGTTTAGTCCACGTCACGCTAATATAAGGTAAGGCTGCCAGAGGGGTAATTATACAATGAAAACAACCATTTCCGCAGATCGCAGATATGACCATGGAGTTTTCACTTTTAACCGAGTTCAGTTAGAAACCGCATCAAAATCTATCCATTTCTGAAACCATACTACATAAAAAAACCAGGGAGCTGTTTTAATACAACTCCCTGGCCAATAACCTTGTTGGTTGTGACGTCTGCTATGAATCGATCCTACTTCATCCGGAAAGCAGCAACGACCGCCATGATACCGCCAACCACAGCGAAGATACCTAATACAAGTGGTAAGGCCAATGTCGCGGCAAAACGATGGGTAAGCATTAGAATGCCAAAGAGGATACTCAATGCACCTAGGATACCCGCACCCCATCCAGCGCCTTTGAACGCACGGACGATGTTTACTATCCCAATTATAATACCCTGTAGGCCCAGGATAATGATCAAAGTCCAAGGAACTAGAATCGTAGCCCATAATGGATGCCTAATGATCACGATACCGGCAGCGATACCCAGGATACCGATAATCAATTTCCAGCCCCAGGCGGAACTGTCAATGAAGATTCCGACAATCGAGAGGATACCAGCGATAAACCAGTAGATTCCCAATATCTGAACCAGAATCGCTGTGGTCATACCCGGTTTGGCCAAGAGCATGAGACCGATGATGACGGCCGCCACACCTTCAATTAAAACCAACCACCACGGAACTACTTTTTCTTCGCTAAATGGAGCTGTAGCTTCTGCCATGGAAAACCCTCCTTCTCACAAGTGACAGATAATATTGAAGCGCTCAATACGAATGTTCGAGCGTCTAAAGATTATAGCCGCTAAAAAATGAAAAATCCACCAATAATTTGCCGGCCAGGTCATTGGCTAGTCGGCAGGCTTTTCCTCCCCTTCACCGGCCGCTTCATCGGCCGCTTCGCTTTCTTCCTCTGAATCTTCCTCAACTGCGGCAACAGCCACTCCGGCCACAACGCCTTCCTCTGTCGCAACGAAACCTTCGGCAACAACACCGTCCTCTGTCGCGATGACGACTGAACCGGCAACGCCATCTTCGGTCGCTATTATTGAATCCACTTCAACTTGGTCTTCACCGGTGACAGTGCGTTGGCTGGCGACACCTTCATCCGTAGTCAGGGTTGTGTAAGATACTTCCCGGCCGGCCTGCAGCTGTTCGGCGATATCATTCCGTATGTTTTCAGTCAGTACATCAGCACCGTCTTCAGCCAGCTGCTTTTCAACATCTTCTACCCAACTATGCTCAATAATCGCCACAATAGCAGAGGTTCCCGGCTGAAGACCTTCTCCAATCTGTTTTAACCGATCATCAGGAATCCCCGAATCAATCACCTTGGCAGTCACGCCTCCGACCAGGGCGCCCACGGCCGCGCCGACAACAACCCCTGGTGGGCCGGCAATCAAACCGATTACAGCGCCGATCGCGCCACCCGCAGCAGCCCCACGACCGCCACCCGGATCGGCCGTTTCTTTAATATGTAATTTATTATTATCGTCACGCCGGATCACGGCCGCATCTTGAATGTCGATGAGTTTTTGCTTCTGCGCTGTTTTCAACTTCTTCAACGCTTCGTCAGCCGCATCTTCATCCTGAAATGCTGCTACTATCAACTGAATGGGTACGTCGCTCATTATCATATCTCCTCATAAACATTGGACCAAAATTAGCCAATGGGGTAACTACCGATCAGGTGCTAAAAGTCGACAACATTGCCACGGGTGTTGCCGGGGCCTCGATCACAGGCACGCTATCACTATTTTCGGCAGTGACTAGGCCGGCTTCGACCCAGCCAGTGCCACCTTCAGCACGCGGAAACAGGATGTTCCACCACCCACCATCCGCGCTAACACCTAATATCTGGGCGGTTTGTCCGGCCATCAAAGCGCCTTCAACAGCGTAATTTACGCCTGGACCTGAATAGACATTTTGAGTGTCATTTGCCGTCGCCATGGGAATACCACCACTCGAAGCTGGAGGCGCATCATCGCCACGCGTAAGGGTAAATGCAACGGCCGCAACTGCGACCCAGCACAAGACCACAAGGAGTAACCCGGCTATAGCCATGAAAACCCAGCGGTTGTCTTGTTGTGTATCTGGTTCTGGCAGCGCATAAACCAGAGGTTCAAGCACCGGCGTCACGTTCTCCATCTCTGGCGAAGATTGCGCATCTTCAATTTCCACAGCTATTATCAGGGCTTCTTGGAATTCACCGGCCGACTGATATCGTTGCTCTGGGTATTGAGCCATCGCCACCAGGATCACCGACTCAATGCTGTCAGACAGGTCGGGTCTGGCCTGGCGGGGATTCGGCGCTACGCCGACCTGCGGTGGCTGACCGACCATGATCTCAAAGAGCAGTACCCCCAGCGCGTAAACGTCCGCTCGCCGGTCGACCGGGCCTCCCTGAGCTCCTTCTGGGCTAAGATATACTTGGCCAGACATATCTGTCTGGTCCATACCAATGTCACTCAATTGCGGGCGATCTTGACTGTCGAAAAGAATGTTTGTAGATTTCAGGTTACCATGAATGTGCCCTTGATCGTGCATATAATCCAAGGCAGCAACTATATCTGTCATTAGTTCCAGTGTGCGGGCGGGGGTTTGGAAATCGGGGAGTCGAGATTTTAGAGTCCCCCCTTCGGAGAAGTGACTGATCAAATAAGGTAGATTCCTTTCCAGCCCATAGTCGTACACAGACAAGATGCCAGGATGGTCCAGTTGAGCCATTATCTCGGCCTGATGCTGGAAATTTCGTTTAGCTTCAGCATCTCGGGCCATTGATGGAGACAACATTTTGATCGCCACAAACCGATTCATGGCTGGTTGAAACCCCTTGTAAACAAACGCCGAGTCGCCGCGCGCGACAAATTCGATCACTTGATATTGACCGATGGATCTGTTTACAATTTCAGACATTCTAGTAACCTAGTTACAAATCTATATTCAGGTTGGCTAACCTGACTACGAATACGCCCCAAGAGTGTAGCTTGTGGATGATAATGAAAGTATACCAGTCGGAGAAACCCGAACAAACAAACAAATTCGGGATAATCAACTGTCAACTATGGTAACGGCGCACTGCTACCGTGGGTAGTGCCTTAACTTCATCTTTATTCAATTTCAAGTGAACGCTGTCTTGCTCAATGTAGTCGATTTCCTTAACCGAAATGGTTATGTCCTTTTTCGCCCACAAGTGACCGCGGCGCAAGATGAGGTGGGTAATGTGGTTGTTGGTCGGATTAACAATAAACTCATCAACTTGCCCTATGGGACCGTTCGCCGCCTCTACATGAGAACCCCGGTGAATGGCTAATTCGTGATGTGGAATCTGTTCCACCTGACCAAACATTTCAACATAGCCGTCCTCAAGCGAATTGTACGGCCAATAATTGGCATCCGATTCTACAGCCGTTCTGCGTAGATCCCCTTGCAAATCGATCTCCTCCGAACCCAAGAACTGCAATCTAACAAAGCGCTCGAGAGCAACCAGTTCATCAACCAGGCATCGCAATTGGATGTGAGTCGGGGTGCTCTCCGTAATCAGGTCAAGGGGTACCAGATACTCCTCTTGATTATCCTTGACGACGACATGAGTAATTTCCATGCTGATTGGGTTGAGAATTATCGTTGACGAACGCCCACCCGGGCCATCGGCGCAAAACACGACAACATTTATTGGAATATCCATAAATCACGCTCCTGACTGTTTCAATACTCAAATCTAAAACGGCCAGATAAGGGCACCAGTATGAGGCTAATAACCAGGAAGATCACGGCCAATGGCAAGCCTACCCTCACAAAGTCGTTAAAATTGTACTCTCCTGGCGTCGTTACCATCAGGTTCGTAGTTGTGCCGATCGGCGTCAAAAAAGCTGTCGACGCGCTCACAGCAACGATCATCAGCAGCGGATAAGGTGAAACGCCAAGATCAATAGCTGCTTGGAGAACAATTGGCGCCACCAATATCGTAGTTGCCGAATTATTAATAACCTGACTGAAGGCGGTTGTCAAGACGAAAATTCCGCCCATGAGAGCCAGAGGGCCTAGGCTACCCAAAGAATTTACCAGGCCATTGGCCAAGAATTCTGCACCGCCGGAACTCTGCAAAGCTGTACTCATAGGAATCATCGCCGCAATAAGCACGACGCTTCCCCAACTGACCGAACGATACGCCTGTCCCATCGACAGGCAGCCACCAAGCACCATGACAATAGCCGCCATCGATGCAGCAATCACTGTCGGGACAAGACCGCTCACCATGAGAATAACCATGCCAACCAGGGACAATGTAGCAATCACCGCCTGGGTGCTTAGTTCAACAACCTGGCGGGACATCTCTTCGGGGCTGCCCACGATTACGAAGTTACGAGCCTCATTTCTTATGAGTTCAATATCTGGCCAACGCCCTCTTACGAGTAAGGCATCTCCAAATTCAAGCGGCACATCAATCCGCTCAAGTTGTTTATCTTGACGCCTGATTTTTAGTACGCGTACATTATATTTGTTGGCAAAGTTCCCGTCGCTAATCCTCCGTCCAATATAGGCCGAGCGCGGCGTTAGCAAGACTTCGGCAACCCCGATTTCATGGGAAAGCAACATATCAGACATTGACGAATCTTCGCCGTCAGCCCGTTGAACACCGAGATTATAGCGGACCATTATTTTATCGATATTGACCGTGGAGCCACTTACAAGGAGAACATCTTGTGTCTGAATAATTGTGTCCGCACTGGGAACAGGGTCACTCTGCTCAGGCTGCAACCTTTCAATATGTTGGCGGACGACCCCTGTGGATTGCCCCACTCTCGCTACGGAGGTAATTTTACCGTCTTCGGGTCGTTCTATACGTAAGACTGAAACTTGGAAATCACGACCTAAACCAGATTCCGCCAAGGATCGACCCACCAGCCGGGATCCGTAGCGCACGCGAAGCCAATAGAGATTTCCCTCTAGAGTGTAATCCTGAGCCAATTCGGTCATTGTCTCAGCCAGATCTGCGGGTCTTGTTCGGGACTTGCGTGCGGGTAATAGACGTTGTCCGGCGATTAACATATAGAGAATCGCCGCCACAAGTAACGGCAAGCCGATCAGAGCGAATTCAAAATAGCCGAAGCCCTCGAATCCGGCGCCTGTCAGCGTATCATTGATGATAATGTTTGGTGGTGTCCCGGTTAAGGTCAACAAACCACCTGTATTCGCTGAAAATGCCAGAGGCATCAGAAATTTTGATGGAACGCTACCAATTCTCCAGGCGGCCGATGTTACGGCCGGCATCAGGGTGGCTACCGTGCCTGTATTGCTGACAAAAGCCGAAAGTAATGCCGTACCAACCATCAACACAACCAGCAATCGAACCATACTGCTACCTGCCAGGGCCAGCATCCGCTCTCCTAGCCAGGCGGTCACGCCAGTTCGCGATAAACCCTCCCCAACCACAAAAAGAGCGGCTATCATAATCACCGTTGAATCGCTAAATCCGCCCAAAGCCTCGTCTAGTGTAACCGTTCCGGTGAGGAACAAAGCTAACAGAGACAATAGCGCAACCAGGTCGGATCTTAGCCGGCCGATGACAAAAAAGATGATTGTAATCCCTAGAATGGCAAAAGTAAGAACCATCTACCCGCTTACCCGGCCTCCCCGCATAACCTTTTTCAACTGCGTCGCGACAAAAGATGGCAAAGGGTTTTTCAAGCTACCATAAATGCATAAGCGTAATGAATCCCCGCGCCGATTATTACCTGCAGAAACAAGAAAAGATCCGATAGTGATGGAGAACGATTCCCTTCAACTCTCGGATCTTATTAAATTTTATCGAAGAAAAAGCAAAGCTGATGGGGCTAATCCTCAGATTCAGATAGATCCTCTTCGAGGGCAGCAGCGAAGTCGGCCAGGGTTGCGGCCGCGCCAATCTCGGCTGCGCCTTCAGCTACCTCGGCAACGCCGTCGGCCGCCAATTCTTCTGACGCCTCGCGCATGCCTTCAGCGGCTGCCATTTCGACAATTCCTTGTGCTGTCAGCTCGATGCCGGCTTCGGCGAGTTCATCGCTTCGGGAAGCCATCGCCTCGGCCGCGACAAGTTCGTCGATTCCCTCTTCTACTTCAAGTACGCCCATTTCGGCAACGTGCAAACCAGTCTCGGTTACAGCCTCAGAAAGTGCACGGGTGGCACCAAAGCGGAAAATCGAGTTTACAGCGATCTCATGTAAATCCTGGCCTCTATCATCAAGGAATGCAGCCAACACCGGCATATCCAGAGCATCGACAATTTCGCTTACCGCGAACAGTTGTCCGGCGATCGCCGCGATTTCCATGCCTTCACCCAAGTCTTCCTCTGCCAGGGCTCCCACGATGGCGCCCTGCACTTCCAGATCATCAGAAGTCGCCAATAGATCAGCCCCTTCGGCCAAATCTTGGACTCCTGCCCCGGCTATGGCATCACTTAATATGGCTGCCCGCTCGGCAACACGCAAAGCATCCATCCCCTGGGTAACATCGCTGGCGCCCATGGCTAACTCGGCCCGGCTGAGTGTTTCAACATCTTCAGCCAATTCCAGGTCATCTAGCCCTTGGGCAACTTCTTCAAGACCATCGAGGGTTGCCAAATCGCTTAGCAACTCAACTTCGGCCGCTGCTTCTTCAAACTCATCTCTTGTTTCTTCAATCATCGGTTTTCCTCCACTGAAAAACTTATATGTCAAATAGTAGTGAAAAGCATACTACACCTTAGCAATTAAGACCATAGGATGAAGACAGAATAACACACCGATAATCCGTCAATAGCCTCTTGTTATTGTATCTCTTTTATTATTTCCACACTGGTGCTTGTCCCAATCCTGTTTGCACCAGCATTTATCATCTCTTTCGCACTGGCCAAGGTCCGGACTCCCCCGGAAGCTTTGACACCCATGTCCGGGCCAACACTCTGGCGCATGAGCGTTACATCTTCCGCAGTGGCCCCACTACCCATAAATCCTGTTGAAGTTTTCACAAAATCGGCCCCGGCTTTTTTAGCCAGCTGGCACGCCCGCACTTTTTCGTCATCGGTGAGTAAACCGGCTTCAATAATAACCTTGCACAGAACTCCGCGACTATGAGCAGCCCGAACAACACCGGCGATTTCCTGTTCCACCAGGCTATCATTCTTCTCCTTAAGAGCGCCAATATTGATGACCATATCAATCTCGTTAGCGCCATCTTCAATCGATTGAATCGTCTCCCTGACCTTGTCTTCAACCGAAACCGCGCCAAGGGGGAAGCCAATAACAGTACCGACCTTGACATTGGCATCCTTCAAAATGGTTGCTGCTTGTTTTACGTGAATCGGGTTAATGCAGACCGAAGCAAAGCCGTATTCAACGCTTTCCAGGCTAAGTTGTTCTATTTGGCTACTGATAGCGTCAGGCTTGAGCAAAGTGTGGTCAATAATATTGGCTATCTGAGATGGATCATCGGCGATTAAAGCAGCCAGTTGATCAGGAGGCATGTTGCCAACCGTTGGCATTGCTCTGATAACGAGACGAACCAGCTGGATCAGCTTTTCACCTGCAACCAGGGCCATTTCCAGCACCTCTTCGTGACTATCGGGTTGCTGATCCTCGTCTCCCGTCGCTTTATTGGTAATAGCCGAAAAACCTATGATACGCATTCCAGCATGGTTGGCAGTAGTAACCTCTGGGACGGTTGACATGCCGACAGCGTCAGCGCCGATAATTCGCAAATAGCGCCTCTCGGCCGGTGTTTCGAAGGAAGGGCCTGAAACGGCCGCGTAAACCCCTTGTTGAATCGCGATGCCCTCTTTCTTGGCGATATTGGTGGCCAGTGCGCGTAAATCTGGCGCATAAGTATGGGTCATATCGGGAAATCGCGGTCCAATTTCATCCTCATTCGGGCCGATGAGAGCATTAGAGCCCATCAAGTTTATATGATCGACAATCAGCATCACATCTCCAGGCTCAAAGTTGGGGTTCAGACCTCCGGCGGCATTTGTTACCAAAAGCGATCGGGCGCCCAAAGCCTGGAGTGTTCGAATAGGGATCGTAATTGTGGACATTGGGTGACCTTCGTAATAATGAACGCGACCCTGCATGACCACGACGTTTTTACCCGCCAATTTGCCCAGCACTAATTGCCCAGCATGACCGATTACCGTTGATTCCGGAAAGCCCGGGATCTCACTATAGGGAATGACGGTGTCTACCAGAACTTCCTTTGCCAGGCCCCCAAGGCCAGAGCCAAGAATGACTGCCAGCTCCGGCCGCACATTCGTTCGTGTCTGGATATAATCTCGGGCCGCATTGATAATTTTCATCTGTTTCGTCATAACATATTGCCCCTATGAATAATTTGATCCGTCTGGGCCATCAGCCACCAGCACAACAACAGTACGAGCCTGAACAAGATGGGACTCCCCGGTCACAGAAGGCGCTGTATCCGGATCGCAGATATCTTCCGGCGTAGGTCGGGAGGTATCAATCACGCGCCGCCAGCCGTCCCATTGCCGTTCCACGACATTTGGCAATTCAAAATCGAGGGATTCCCAATATAAGTTTAACATAAAGTGAAAACGGCAGGTCCCTTTCACACAATTAATAGTCAGGGCCAGGCTGTGAGAATTGTGTCCCCAGTCCGGCTGATTAAGGTTTACCCCATGCCAATTGATCTCGGCTTGTTTAAGGAAATCTGATAACGTCATACGCTGGTCTCCGCGCAGAACGTCCAGGGTCAATCTTATCGTAATAAGTCTCTTCAAGAAACGGTGAATATCTGCATTTACATCTAAAAGGGACCAATCCATCCAACTTATTTCATTATCCTGACAATAGGGATTGTTATTACCTAATTGCGTTCGGCGCATCTCATCCCCCATCAGGAGCATTGGCGTGCCCAACGACATGAGATTGATGGCCAGAAAATTTTTAATTTGCCGGCAGCGAACTCTTTCAATTTCTGGATCGTCGCTGGGTCCTTCAACACCGTAATTCCAACTCAGGTTTTCGTTATGCCCATCCTTGTTATCTTCTTCATTGGCCAGGTTATGTTTATCATTGTAGGAGACAAGATCATTCAGTGTAAAACCATCATGGCTTGTGATAAAGTTGATGCTCTGTTCCGGTTCACGGTTTTCATGGGCGAAAATGTCGGGACTGGCCAACAAGCGGGCCGGAAGCTTGGAAACCATGCCCGGATCTCCTTTAACAAAGCCTCGAATATCGTCACGAAACCTGCCATTCCATTCATTCCAGCGATCGCCAATGAAATTGCCAACCTGGTACAAACCGGCCGCATCCCAAGCTTCCGCTATTAATTTTGTACTGGCCAATCGAGGATCGGATTCGATATCCCATAATGTGGGAGGGTTCGCCAAAGGGGCACCCGTTTCACCTCTGGATAGAATGGAGGCCAGGTCGAAACGAAAGCCATCGACATGCATTTCTTCTACCCAATGGTGCAGGCTATCCAGAATAAGACGCCGGACGATTGTATTGCTTGCGTTTAAGGTATTGCCGGTGCCACTATAATTGGCATAATCGGCCAGATCCTTGTCCATGATGTAATAAACGCTGTTTTCTAAGCCTTTGAAACAATACGTCGGTCCATCGCTATCGTTCTCGGCTGTGTGATTGTAGACGACGTCTAGAATTACTTCCATGCCGGCCCGGTGGAGGGCCTTGACCATATCCCTGAATTCATCGATGGGCCCCAGGGGATCCTTATCCGAACTATATCCACAATGGGGAGCAAAAAATGAGATGGGACTATAACCCCAATAATTGGTCAGACCCTCCGGCGCATCCTGCTCGTCAAAGTGAAATACCGGTAATAACTCAACGGCCGTTATCCCCAAATCTAGCAAATAGGGGATTTTCTCTACTAACCCCGCGTAAGTACCTCGTTTAGATTCACGAACGCCCGAATTGAAATGTCGGGTAAATCCGCCAACGTTTAGCTCGTAAATCACAGTCTGAGCATAGGGTCGGTTGAGGGGTCGATCCCCTTCCCAGTCGTATTTGTCAAGATCGGCGATGACACTCTTCATCGCCGTAGCCGCATTATTTCCCGGCTGACTGGCAGCGAGCCGGCTGAAATTCGCTGGAACCGCAATCCCTTTGCCATAAGGATCGAGGAGTATTTTGTCAGCCGCAAAACGGTGGCCCGTTGGAGATTAAATGGGCCATGAACCCGATAGGCATAAAGCTGGCCGGCTTCAAGATCGGGAACAAAGACATGCCAGTAGTAAAAAGTGCGATTTCTAGAAGGCCTCAGTTTGATTACGCGGACCGGCTTGTCATCGTTTGCTTGGTCAAATAACAACAAATCTACTCTGGTCGCACTTTTTGAGAAGATGCTGAAATTGACCCCATCGGCGGACACTGTTGCCCCGAGGGGGAAGCATTTACCTGGTTTGATGGTTGATTTCGACTGAGGTTTCATCACTTCTGCAAGGATGTCCGACATAGATTAGCCAAACATAGGCTGTCAGGGCTGAATATTCTACTCGGATTAATAATTATGTGGATTTTGAACATACAACGTCCATTCGTCCAAGAGTTCATTTTTCTGCTGACTGTAATTGTAAGTAAACCATCGTAACAGGTGCCGTCTATTGGTGACTCGTATTCAGAATTAAACGGTGGGCCAGAAGATCCATGGCGATCGTTCAGGATATTAGATTAATAACCTCTACTTATATAATCAAATAAGAATGACTCATCTGGATTTGCATCCCAGGCATAAACAACATAAGAGCGAGCAATCTTATCTGGCCAACCCTCGCGTCGATCGTCGATCAATATCCAGGCAAATCCAATGAAAAACAGGGAAGCCGAAATTGCGAATCCAACAATGCGCAATATACCCTGTACTATTGTTAGTGGCCCGCCATCATGGGCTACCACCCTCAGCCCCAAAATCATCATTCCCAAAGTTTGGCCTGTCAAGACCCAAAACAATATAAAGTAGCCAATGACGACTGTCACACCATATAGGCTGGCAAAGATTGTTCCCGCAACTTCCACGAACGAGGTTGCTTCTGAAAAAGATGCGAACATGCTTTCCAGTCCTAATAATCCAATTGCCGTCGCCAACAACCAACTCGAAATCGCCATGAAA
>PVMK01123932.1_pt1 | contig 22022 bp, 23 predicted proteins | sample 1853481 | NCBI WGS metagenome assembly PVMK01 (sample SAMN08533507, study PRJNA380276) | Marine sediment metagenome, whole genome shotgun sequencing project.
GACAACAGACAACAGAAGAATCCAGCTTCTGGTCTGTCAGCGAGCGAAGCGAGCGGGTCTGTTGTCTGTCGTCTGCCGGCGAAGGCGGAGCCGAGCGGGCCTGGAGCGAGCGTCAGCGAGCGACGACAGGGATCCTTGCCTCCACCGAGGTTCCCGATCCGTGGCTTGACACGATGTCCAGTTCTCCGCCTGCCCGTTTCGCGCGCGTGCGCATATTGGCGAGGCCGAGTCCGTCGTTCGTTGCCGGGATGTCGAACCCTTCCCCATCGTCCGAGATGGTCAGATACATCGAGCGTTCATCGACCACGATCGCGACGCGAACCGATGTCGCCCCCGCATGCCTGAGAGCGTTGGATGTGGCCTCCCTGACGATCTGGAGCAGATCATCGAGCAGTTGGTCGCCAAGCGCCGGAACGTCGCCATGGAAGGCCACGTCGACAGGGATCTCGTACGAGCTTGAGAGCCTCATCACAAGCGCGTCGACCTCCTCGGAGAGTGAGGCCCTCGTCGCCACGTCCTCGTGCAGATCGTGGATGAGTTGCCGAAGGTCGCCGATGGCAGCATCGACCGCGCTCGACGATGCGTAGAGCGACGCCTGAACTTCAGGATCGTCCGACTTCAGGGCCTGGGACTGGAGGCCGAGGCCAACTGCGAACAAGCTTTGGATGATCGAGTCATGGACGTCTCTTGCGATCCTGGCGCGGTCCTCGACCAACGCCCGATCCCTCAGTTCGTGGCTCATTCGTATAGCGTTGATGCCGGCACCTGCTGCGACCGCCAGGGACGCCATCACGACTTCGTCATCCTCGCCGAACGGTTCGTCGCGGTTCGTTACGTACAGGTTCCCGAACGTCTTCCCGCCAGCAGTGATGGGGACACCAAGAAACGACGACATTTCCGGGTGGTGGTCGGGGATGCCGGTATACGCGGCGTGACTCGTGATGTCATCGGTACGAACCGAGACACCGTGGCTGGAGATGTCGCCGAGAACGCCTCTCCCGCTGGGTTCGGCACCAATGAGGCCGGCTTCGTTTGCCGTCAGTCCCTTGTGGTGGAATGCCACGAGCCGTCCGTGCTCATTTGCGACTCCGAGGGCTCCGTATCGTGCGCCTGTGAGGTCGACGGCGGCTCCGATCGTCACCTCGATCAGCTCCTGCAGCTCAGCCTGCTCGACGATCGACGACACCCTGGCAATGACAGCCAGGGGGTCGTAGCGATGCTCAACGGATTCGGCCATACGCTCACGATAGGACCCAATCCAGCGCGAAGGTTTGTCACGGTGGAGATGGATATGCTGACGCTGTGACTGACCAAGCATTCCGAGTGGTCCTCGTGGATGACCATGACGTGGTACGTGCGGGACTGAGGTCCCTGTTCGATGCCGAAGAGGCTCTGACGGTCGTCGGCGAAGCCGGTACCGCACAGGATGCGCTCCGCCGGGTCGGTCTCGATACGCCAGACATCGTCGTCATGGACGTGCGTCTACCCGACGGTTCGGGTATCGATGCCTGCCGGGAGATCAAGAAGAGGTGGCCTGAGACGAGGGTGCTCATCCTCACCTCCTATGCGTTCGACGATGCCCTCATGGAAGCCTTCGACGCAGGGGCCGCTGGCTACGTGCTCAAGCGTGTCGACGCTGTAGGTCTCGTCGATGCCGTCGTGAAGGTTGGAAACGGTGAGCATCTCTTTGGGGAGGTGCTCGACGCTGCCGTCGCCGCAAGGATCAGGTCAGACGGAGAGAGCGGGACCAAGCTCGACCTCCTCAGCGAGCAAGAGCGCAATGTGCTTGACCTGCTGGCGGTGGGCAGGTCGAACAAGCAGATCGCAACCGAGATGTTCCTGTCGGACAACACTGTCAAGAACTACGTGTCCCACATCCTCGCGAAACTTGATGTGGCGTCGAGGACCGAGGCGGCGGCATATGCGATCGATGTGACGGGAAAAGGCGCGGCACGGTATCCGGCTGAGGAGTGGCCTCGCAACTAGTGCTCCGTAGATGACGATGCGGCCCTGATGGGCAGGTAGTCGGGGAACCACATCTCAGCGTCTATGGCGGTTTCCAATTCCTCGACCGGTTCGGCGACACCATCGGCAACCGCCTGGTTCGCCACGGCGATGGCAACCTCTCGTGACACCGTTCGCACGTCGTCGATGTCTGGATAGATCTGGCCCGCGGCTACAAGGTCCTCGCTCGTCGCATCAGCCAACGCTCTCGCTGCCGCAAGGAACATCCCGTCTGTGACCTCTCGTGCTCCGACCGCGAGAATGCCGAGTCCCATGCCTGGAAAAATGAAGGCATTGTTCGCCTGGCCTATCCGGTGAACGACCCCCTCGTGGGTAACGGGGCCGAATGGGCTGCCGGTTGCGACGATGGCACGTCCGCCCGTCCATGCGATGGCATTGGCCGGAGTGACCTCCGTGTGACTTGTGGGATTCGACAGCGGCATGATGATCGGCTGATCGCATGACTTCCCCATCTCCTCTATGACCTCGCGGGTGAACAACCCTGCCCTACCGCTGACACCGATCAAGACGGTGGGTCGCACGTTTCTCACCACATCGAGCAGCGAAGGTGGATACTCGCACTCATCCCAGTCCGCAACGTCGGCAGCGTCCGTTGCAAGCTCAGCCTTGATGCCTTTGATCGAGCGGCGGTCCGACAGCAGAAGGCCCCTACTGTCAAGAACGAAGACCCTTCTCCATGCTTCATCCTTGTCTACCCCAATCGACTCCATGTCATACACCAGATGTTGAGCGATCCCATATCCGGCAGATCCGGCACCCGAGATCACGAACCGCAGATCGTCGGATGCGAGGCCCGTGTGACGATTCGCCGTGATAACGCCAGCAACGGCCATGGCAGCCGTCCCCTGGATGTCATCGTTGCAGGACGCTATGCGTTTCCGGTGCGTCTCAAGGTTCCTGAAGCTCGTCGAGTTCGCAAAGTCTTCCCACTGCAGCAACGCCTTCGGATACACCTCTCTCACAGCATCAACGAACTCGTCGACCAGGCTCTCGTACTCGGCTCCCCGCAATCTGGCCTCGCGGTACCCCACGTACAGCGGATCGGCAAGCAGTTCGGCGTTGTTCGTACCAACGTCGAGCGAGATCGGGATGCAGCGTTCCGGATGGATCCCCGCACCAGCCGTGTACAACGCGAGCTTGCCTATCGGGATGCCCATGCCCCCCGCTCCCTGATCACCGATGCCAAGGATCCGCTCGTTGTCGGTGACCACGATCACCGGTGGGTCCATCGCAGGCCGAACTCTGAGGATGTCGGCGATCCTTCCCCTATCCCGCGGCGTTATGTACAAGCCGTTCGCTCTGCGATAGATCCGACTCCAGTGAGAACATGCCCTGGCGATCGTGGGCGTGTATATCACGGGGACTGTTTCCTCAAGGTTCTCGAGCAGGAACCGGTAGAAGAGGGTTTCATTTCGATCCATGAGACCGTTGAGGTAGATGTTCTTGCTCATCTCGGTCGTCTTTCGACCGTACTGGTACCGAACTCTCCCGAGTTGCTCCTCGATCGTCGCAACGTGGTCAGGGAGCAGTCCGACGATGCCGAGGTCACGCCGTTCCTCGCGAGTGAACGCCACGTCCTTGTTCAAGAAGGCATCCTGAAGAACCGACTGTCCCCTTGCCGTGACGGACAGGTACAGCTCACCCGTTTCCTCGTCAGTCATCGAACGGAATCTCACTGCATCACCTCACTGTGAACGCTACAGCGGAATCGGAAGTCCGAAATCCGAAATCCGAAGTCCGACCCGGCGGCAGACGACGACGGAAATCGGAAGTCGGAAGCCGGATCCAGAATCGCCAACCCTCGGCCGACAGGAATTCTGGTCTGATAGCGAGCGCAGCGAAGCGGGTCTGTTGTCTGTTGTATGTCAGCGAGGCCTGCCGAGCGGGTCTGGAGCGAGCGTCAGCGAGCGACCGGCTGTTCCGACGACCAGGGGAAGTTGATCCAGCGGTCGGTCCGTTTCCATACGTACTCACACTTGATCACCGATCTCGGCTTCTCGTACAGCACCGCAGCCCTGGTGCTCTTTACGTTGTCGGCGACGAACTCATACACCTTCTGGAGTGTGTGCCCGGTGTCGGCAACGTCATCGACGACAAGGATGTTCGAATGCTCAAGGTCAACGAGTTCGAGATATGGCGGGAGTATGACTGGGACATCAAGCCGCTCATCGACGTCCGTGTAGTACTCGACGTTCATCAGATAGCAGTTCTTGATCGAGAGCGCGTATCCGAGTGAACCGGTCGGGATCAGCCCTCCCCTGGCGATACCAAGGATGACATCGGGGCTGAATCCGTCGTCTGCGATCTGGCGTGCGAGATCCCGCACGGCGACGCCGTAGTCCGTCCACGTAAGAACCTCACGCTCCGGCTCGGTGCTGATCTCTCCTGCCACGTCCACTCCCGTCGTTGACACGACCGTACTCGCGCTCCGTGACCTACCCGTCGAGTGCTCCGGGATGTGGCGGGTTCCGTCGACTCCAACCGAGACCACTGCCTCGGACTACCTGTCCGAGCGGATCTGGTACTTCTACGGAGCAGTACTTCTGATCTCGTTCCTGTTCCTCATGGCGGTGTTCCGCTCTGTGCTCGTCCCCCTCAAGGCCGTCCTCATGAATCTCCTTGCGATCGGTGCCGCATACGGGATCGTCGTTGCCGCGTTCCAGTGGGGATGGGGTGGTTCGCTTCTCGGAATCGAATCGGGGCCCATCGAACCGTTCATCCCGATGATGCTGTTCGCCATCGTCTTCGGTCTATCGATGGACTACGAGGTGTTCCTGTTGACACGGATCCGTGAGGAATACGATCGCACGTCGGACAACAGTCAAGCGGAGGCTGACGGCTTGACCGCAACGGCGCGAGTCATCACCGCTGCTGCCCTGATCATGGTGTTCATATTCGGAAGCTTCATGCTCGAAGACATCAGAACCATCAAGATCCTCGGCCTCGGACTTGCCGCCGCCGTTGCCATCGATGCAACGATCGTGCGGATGCTGCTCGTCCCGGCCACGATGGAGCTTCTCGGCGACAAGAACTGGTGGATCCCCCGCTGGCTCGACCGGATCCTCCCGAATCTCATAGTTGAGCCTGAGCGGTCGGTAACCACGGACCAGCGTGACCTGGAAGCGGTCAGCTGACCACAGGCCCATATTCGGCGCGGAGTCGTGGGTAGGGGCCGTGAGCGGTATCCTGAGGGGGAAGGGGTGCTGATGAATCGCATCGTCGAGGCCCGCACTCTCGCCCCAGAGGTGAAGTACTTCCGGGTCGAGGCCCCGAAGGTCGCACGGAAGCGTCGGGCAGGACAATTCGTGATCGTACGGGTCGCCGAAACCGGTGAGCGGATACCGCTCACCATCGCTGACGCAGACCCCGAGGCCGGATGGATCGCCTTGATCGTCCAGGGAGTCGGCAAGACCACACGATCCTTGAACCTCCTTGACGTCGGTGACTCGATTCTCGATCTGGCCGGCCCACTCGGTATGCCGTCAGAGATAGAGAACTATGGCTCCGTGGTGGTCGTCGGCGGCGGGGTCGGGACCGCCATCATCTACCCGAACGCCGTCGCCCTCGCCGAGGCCGGTAACGATGTCACAGCGATCATCGGCGGCAGGAGTCGCGAGTTCGTGATCCTCGAGGACGAACTGCGATCCGTGTGCCGCGACGTGTACCCCACCACCGACGACGGAAGCTACGGGTTCCACGGCTTCGTCACAGAGAAGCTCGAAGAGATCATCGCCGCCGGCGGGCCCGTCGACCGCGTACTGGCAGCCGGCCCGATACCGATGATGCGAGCGGTCGCCGAACTGACACGGCCACACGGGATCGAGACCGTTGCGAGCCTCAACCCGATCATGATCGACGGCACGGGGATGTGTGGCGGCTGCCGGGTAACGGTCGCTGGTGAGACGAGATTCGCATGCATCGATGGCCCCGAGTTCGACGCCCACGAAGTTGACTTCGATCTTCTCCAACGGCGCAACACGACGTACGGTGCGTTCGAGTACTACCGCAACGAGGAGTTCACGGTCGAGCATTGTCAGGTTTCGGTCGACGCAGAGGCGATCGACTGATGGCCCGGGAGTTGACCAAGCGAGAACGGCTCAAACTCCCCCGCCAGGAGATGCCTGAGCGACCGGCGGACACGCGGGCGGTCAGTTTCGAGGAGGTCAATCTCGGTTACACGGCGACACAAGCTGTTGCAGAAGCGGAGCGCTGCATCCTGTGTACCCATCCCACGTGCATCGACGGCTGCCCCGTAGGTATCGACATCCGCGAGTTCATCCGACTCGTCGCCGCCGAGCAGTTTCGGGATGCTGCGGATGTCATCAAGCGTGACAACTTCCTCCCCGCCATCTGTGGACGGGTCTGCCCGCAGGAGATCCAGTGCGAAGGGGCGTGCGTGCTTGGCAAGAAGTACACACCGGTGGCGATCGGAAACCTGGAGCGTTTCGTAGCTGACCATGAGCAGGAGCATGGCGAACCACGCACTCCCATAGTTCTCCCGAGTACCGGGAAACGGGTGGCCGTCGTGGGAAGCGGCCCAGCAGGCCTTGCCTGTGCCACTGACCTTGCGAAGGCCGGACACGCAGTCACGGTCTTCGAAGCACTCCACGAACTCGGCGGGGTCCTCGTCTACGGCATTCCCGAGTTCCGCCTGCCCAAGGAGATCGTGAAGGCTGAAATCGATCGCCTCACTGACCTCGGCGTCCGGTTCGAGATGAACAGCGTAATCGGCATGGTCGAGACGATCGACGAGCTCCTCGACGACGACGGCTACGACGCCGTGTTCCTTGGCGACGGCGCTGGCCTTCCGAGATTCCTGGGTGTGCCCGGCGAGAACCTGATCGGTGTCTACTCGGCGAACGAGTTCCTCACCCGGGTCAATCTCATGCGGGCATACACAGCGGAGGCGCAGACACCGATGCTCGATCTATACCAGAAGTCGGTGGTGGTGTTCGGCGGAGGCAATACCGCGATGGATGCCGTGCGCACGGCCCGCAGGCTTGGCGCCGCACATGCCAGGATCCTGTACCGCAGGTCCGAAGCCGAGATGCCTGCACGCGTGGAAGAGATCAGACACGCCAAGGCTGAGGGCATCGAGATCGTCACACTGGTATCCCCGATCGAACTGCTCGGCAATGGGGACGGTTGGCTCGGCGGCTCCAGACTGCAGCGGATGGAGCTCGGCGAACCGGACGACAGTGGACGGCGCAGGCCTGAGCCGATCTCTGGCGACGAGTACACAATCGACGTGGACATAGCCGTCGTGGCCATCGGAAACGAGCCGAACCCGCTGATCCACAAGACCGCACCGGACATCGAGCAGACACCATGGGGCACGATCGTCGCCGATCATGCGACGGGTCGTACCTCGAAGGTCGGGGTGTTCGCCGGTGGAGACATCGTCACCGGTGGTGCCACGGTGATCCTGGCGATGGGTGCTGGCAGAAGCGCAGCTGTGTCGATCGACGAGTATCTCACCACCGACGTGTGGTGATCAGACACAGGGCTGCGACGTGTCAGCAGTCGATGGCGCGCCGGGAAATGTTCACATGCAGTGCCTCGCAAGGAAGTTGCATACTTCGGTACGCGCGGCGTCAACTTCCGTGTGACGAAGCCCGACCGCGCAAGCCACGGGGTCTCCGGGCTGCCGGGTCACGGCTGCCGTACATCAAGATCAGGGTTGCCACGACGGCGATCACAGCCCATCGAATATGGGACGCCACCCACTGAGGATCGTCCACCGAACCGACGAAGAGCGACCATTGACCGGGAAGAAACATGGCGGCTCCTAGAAGCACCAGGAGCGTGGGGCCTGCGGCTACTCCTCCGAGGCCTTCCGGAACCCACCGGGTTGAGAGCGCAGCGATCGCCAATCCTGTCAGCATCATGGCCACCATCTCGAGGGTGAGGCCCCAGACGGGGAGGAGTCCTTCTGTATCTCGATGGAGGAGATTTGTGGTGTGGACGAAGACATATACGAGTTGACCTATCCAAGCTGCAGCAACGATCGGAGAGACGAGGAGCACTCGAAGGCTGCGACGATATCGAAGCGGGGACGGGACTGATGCCACGGTCACCGCGGCAGGGTCGTCCAGCAGGAACACCGCTCCCAGGCAGAGGAGCAACGCAGCCATCCGCAGTGGGATGATCGCCGGCATCCCCGTCGCCCACGCACCCGAAGATTGGTACAGGACGAAGAAGCCGACGGCGGCAGCGCCAGCCATCGGCTTCCATTGGACCAGGCGGGCCTTCTGCCCAAAGAGCAGCTCGATCTGGTCGAGTCTCCGCCCGATACTCCACCGAGGGCTGGCAAGCCGGCCCCGTCCACGTTCGCGCGAGCCATCCGTCCGTGAGACCATCACCGCCACGGAGTGGCAGCGGCGATCTGCATGACCGCCCCAAGGGCCGCGACGCCGACTCCGACGCCGCCAGCCAGGAAGAGTCGACGCGTCCACCCGTGCTTGGCAAGCGCAATAACTGATCCAATGGCGATCAACCCGATGAGAAACACAAGGTGCCAGGCCAAGGCGGCGACGGCGAAATCGTGAATCGGGGAGTAGCCATTTCCACCACCGACTTCGAACCAGGAGCCCCCCCTCGACTGCGGCGCTCCAAAGCGGGGTATACCAGCCACTCGGCCCCTCGGCCAACGTCCAGGCCTCGATCAAGAGGTATGGGAAAGCGGCCACCACGGCCAGCAGCGGAATGAAGACACTTGGGATCCAGCGCGCCATCAGGATTCCGACGACACCGAAAAGCCCAACAACGGTTGGCCCCAACGCCACCTCGACAATCGTGGGAGTTCGGTGCCGAATACCATCGACGAATCCCACATCGAGCCCTCCCGACACTGACAAGGTGACAAGGGTCAATCCGGCCACCAGCACGGCGACCGCTACCGCCCAGAGCACGGACAGGAGGTGAGCGGCGGTTCGGTGCCTGGCCGAAAGGGGCTCGGCTTCGTAGAGCTCTGCCGTCCCATGCCGACGGTTTCGTAGAGCACCAAGGTTGGCGGCGATGAAAGTTCCGACGGCAAGAGGGATCGCAAGCATCCGCAACCCTTCGAACCCTGTAGGGACATTCGACTCGGCGAGGCGATTGTTGATCAGGAGGGCGGCACCGAACGCAAGCCCGACAAGAACCGCAGGATGCCTGACAAGGCGCCTGCCTTCCAGCCGTGACAGCGCCCACGTCGCCGATACGACGTTGGAACGGGTTCGGGTCGACACGGTCGTCATGTCGTTTGCTCCTCAAGCGCTCGCTCTCCGATGAGCAGCAGGTATCCGTCATCGATGGTCGGGTCAACCAGTTCAGCCCCCGTGGGGGGCTCGCCAACGTGGCGATAGATTCCCTCACCTGTTCGCCACGACAGTCGTGCAGCTTCCCTGGATCCTGCCAACCAGACCCGGTCACGCGCCTTGTCCGCCAGCTCTGTGATGTCTCCGTTGAATTGAACCTGTCCTTCGTTCAGTACGACGACTCGAGAACAAAGTGCGGCAACGTCCTCTGTCATGTGGGTGGACAACAGGATGGTCTGGGTCTCCGCGAGTTCAGAGAGGATCTCTCTGAACCTGAGACGCTGAACCGGATCAAGGCCGACGGTCGGCTCGTCGAGCACGAGAAGGTCCGGATCCCCCAGCAGCGCCTGAGCCAAGATCACACGACGTCGCATTCCGCCTGAGAGAGCCTTGAGCTTCTTGGAAGCCACATCACTGAGTCCCACAGCTTCGAGCACTCGCCGCACCTCGGCATGACGCCGTTTCGTGTCAACCATCTCCTTGAGGATCGCCACGTAGTCGACAAACTCGAACGCCGTGAAGTTCATGTGGTAGCCGGGTTCCTGGGGAAAGTAACCAAGCCTGCGGCGGATCTCGAGCCGGCCCGCGGCATCCTGAGGATCCCAGCCGAGAACGACGAGGCGCCCTCGATCGGGAGCAAGAACCGTGGCCAGCATCCGCAACAGCGTGGTCTTGCCAGCTCCATTCGGCCCAAGCAGACCAGAAACGCCTTTCTCCAGTTCGAAGCTCACACCGTCGAGGGCTTGCGTTCGACCGTAGGACTTGAAGACCTCGTCGATGTCAATCGTTACGTCGCTCATCGTTCACTCCTCAGTTCGAACGTCCTTCGCCGGGTGATCAGAATCACCGTCGCCAGAACTCCGACGGCGACGAAAACAGCCTGAGCTTGTGTCTGGAACGCGGGCTGGATCGGACCGCTTACCCGGTCAGCAATGGCTACTCCCCCGATCCAGAGGCCAGATACCAACCCAGCTGCCCATACGGGCGGCACCCACGTGGCGAGCGCCAGAGAAGACAGCGTGAGGGCAAGACCTGGCAGAAGCCACACGGCCGGCGCCCAGTCGAGCCCTGGAAGGCCCAACCCGGACAATCCGACAAGAGTGAGCGTCGTGGCCAACACCGCGGTCGCTCGGATCAGCAATATACGGAAGCTTGACATGGGTGAGGCCAGCCCGATCTCGTAGGTCGGATCCACACGTGGGCCGTATGCAGCGGCCACGCCGGCGACGGGAAGAAGCGGCGCAAGCAGAAGGAAGACCAAGATTCCCCGCGGGCTCTGATTTGCTAGGACGACCGCAACGGTCAGCGTGAGCGCAACTGCCCCCAGCCAAGAGAAGGAGAGGGAGGGAGTCGCTGTGAGGAGCCTCGCCACATTCCCCGGCAGGCCGATCCGGGACAGCAGTGATTCCACCGGTCCGGGTTGGGGGGCATCCATCTCGCTCTGTATCGCTGCCCACACATGCTCTTGTCGTGTCGAGCGGACGAGAGGCACAACCCGCTTTCGACAAGAAGCGCAGCTGAGGAGATGAGCCTCGAGCGACGACGCTCGCGCTGGGTCCAACGAGTCCTCCGTGTAACTGCCGATCATCGCATCGCTTGCGTGCCAGGTCATGCCAGCTCCTCCTTCAGTTGGATGCGGGCCCGCATCATCCGGGTCTTGACTGTGCCCCTCGGGATACCCAAGAGGTGGGCCGCCTCTTTCGTGGTCAGGCCGTCGAGCACCGTCGCCTGCATGACCGTGCGTAGCTCAGGTGACAGACGGTTCAGCGCTCCTGCCAGATCCCCGTATTCGACGCTCAGGAGGGCTTCCTCTTCTGCGGACCGGTCAACGGTCCCGGCTCCTTCAGGCTGATACGACCGTTCGCTATCGCCGTGCCGCGACCCGTGTAAGACCGACCTGTCTCTCCCCCGACGACGGAAGGCATCGATCAGCCTGCGGATACCGATCCCCCATATCCATGCAGCGACCTCGCCGCTCCCCCGATACGACTCGGGCTTTCCGCCATACCGCCAGGAACGTGTCCTGCACCACCTCGTCGACCATCCCGGGATCAGCACATCGACGGGCCAGCCGCAGACATCAACCACGGCGAGTGACGTTCGTAAAGCGTGCGCAATGCCACTCCCGTCGCGTTCGACCACTCCCTGCAAGCAGTTGGGCGTCGGTAGCTCCCTCGCCGAATCCTTCCCTCATGTATGTACTGTCGCACAAACCCCCGCTGGCGGTTCGGCAGATCCGCCGAAAGGACAGCAACAGCCGCAGCAAGACCCATGGGTGCCATGACGTAGCGAGTGGCGTTAGGCGCAAGTTCCGAGCCATCGCGGCAGGGTCCTTGTGGGAGGTCAGACCGAAGCCGCCCATTCCCTGGGATAGGTTGGTTCACCTGCACCATCGCCAACGCCACATTGGGCGTCACCGCGCTTCCGGTGCCACTTCGGTGGCGCGCAGCGCCAGCGGTGGAGGGGTTCTTGGTGTGCGACTTCAGTGGGCGGATCGTGCCGGCATGTCCCGCGATGCAACGACGTCGACACCGGTGCCTGCGATATCAGCAACGATGACGTCGCCCACAAGGACGGGGCTCTGGACCGAGATCGACCGCAGCACCTTGACAACGTCCCAGATTCGGTCCTTGGGCACCGCCGTCGTGGTCCGCACGGGCAACCGTGGCCACATCCCGCCGCCAATCGCAACGGTGGCAGTCACCATGCGGCGCGGATCGGTGTGCTCACGTTCTGCGAACTTCTTACCCTTCCTGCACGAGAAGCCGCGTACTTCGACGATGCTCCCATCAGCGTCCTCCTCGACCTCAAGTCGGCAGCCAAGCGGGCACTCGATGCAGAGGTAGTGGGTGATGGTGCCCTCTGCCTGGGGAGAGTTCACTCTTCATCCCTCCCGGGCTCGTCCCTGGGGACGATGTCGATGGTCAGCGTGTCGCCGTGGAAGTGTTCGAGTATCCGCGGCCGTACTTTGACGGAGACCGTCTCGGCGGGAACAACGTAGCGCAGGCGTTTCTCATAGACATCACCGAGACGGAGCCAACTCTTCTCGAGTGGATGGCGCACGCGGATGTACACCGTGTGCTCCCGGTCCGACGAGATCGTGTGTGGCACGACCGATGCGACGTTGACACCGGCGCTGAGGCGGACATTGTCTGATGGAGGTCTCCGGCCGGTGACGAAGCGCCCAGCGTTCTCCCCGGCAAGAAGGGCCTCCTCGCTGACGAAGTCGACCAGGTCGTGGATGTGGACCACGTTGCCCGCAGCGAACACACCGTCACGTGATGTCTCCATTGTCGACGAGACGACTGGACCCGATGTTGCCGGGTCGATGCGGAGCCCGAGCCTCTGCGACAGTTCGTTCTCAGGGATCAGTCCGATCGATACCAGCAGGGTGTCACATGCAACGGTTCGAGTCCGGCTCATGTCTGGTCGCAATCCACTATCGACCGGCGCTACGGTCACCTTCTCGACTCGATCCCGACCGTGGATCTCAACGACCGTTGTTGAAAGGTGGAGCGGGATATCGAAGTCGTCAAGGCACTGGACGATGTTTCGGGTCAAACCGTTGGCGTGCGGCATGATCTCGAAAACGCCCGCAACGTCCACCCCTTCCATGGTCATGCGACGGGCCATGATCAACCCGATGTCCCCCGACCCGAGGATCGCCACGCGCTTGCCGGGTAGGACGCCGAGTTGGTTGACGAACTTCTGTGCCAGTCCGGCGGTCATCACACCCGACGGGCGAGTTCCCGGGATGCGGATGGCGCCCCTGGTCCGCTCTCGAGCCCCCATCGCCAGGACAACCGCACCTGCCGTCACCTGTCGGATACCGGTCTCAGGCGACATGAGCGTGACCACACGCTCAGTGCTGATGTCGAACACATAGCAATCGGTGACGATATCGATGTTGTGATCGAGCAGATCATTGAGAAATCGCAGCGCATATTCGGGACCGGTCAGTTCCTCGCCGAAGTGGTGGAGTCCGAATCCGTTATGGACACACTGGTTGAGAATTCCCCCGGTCTCTGCCTCACGGTCCACCATCAACACCCGCTCGACACCCATTCTCAGGGCAGCCAGGGCGGCAGCCATTCCGGCAGGACCAGCTCCAACGATGATGATGTCATAGCGGTCCGCGATTGCGGAGAGAGGTTTCACGTTGCCGTCTCCCGCAGCTGATCATGCTCGTCGCGCCCCCGGACGATCCAGGATCCTCCGCCACGCTTCGTGATGTCGACCAACGGTACATCCAGCAGTTCGGCCAACATCTCCATGGAACGGGGAGTGCAGAATCCTCCCTGGCATCGCCCCATGCCGGCCCGTGTCCGGAACTTCAGGCCATCGAGGGTTCGAGCGCCGCGCCCGATGGCATCACGGATCTCGGCCTCTGTCACGAACTCACACCGACAAGCGATCCGTGCGTACTCCCGGTCGTCCGCAGCCAACTCGGTGAGTTCCTTGATCGAGAGCGATGCAGCGTGCACGGGGCGCGGCATCGTCCCTTGGAAGTCAGTCCGAGGCGAAAGGTCGAGGCCCTGGGTTCCCAGTATCTCGACCACCATCTCGGCGATCGCAGGTGCCGCGGTGAGACCAGGAGATTGAATGCCGGCCACGTTGACGAAGCCGGCGACAGCGGTCGGGCCGATCACGAAGTCGTTGCCCGCTGCCACCGCGCGGACTCCCGCGAACTCGGCGATACAGTCTCGCTCGCTTATCCCGGGAACCAGTCTCCTGGCGAGGTCGAATGTGGCGGAACTCCCCGTCGCCGTCGTTGTCACATCCTCGAGATCTTCGACGGCCTCTGCGGTGGGGCCCACCATGATGGTCCCATCGAAGGTGGGGATGACGAGGATGCCCTTGGTGTTGGCGGATGGGCACGGAAAGATGATTCGCGACACGATCCCCGCGAGACGCTTGTCGAGCAGATACTCCTCGCCCTTGCGTCCGCGTATGGCAGGCTCGGTCAACCCGACCATTCGAGCGATGGTCTCAGCGTGTACCCCCGCTGCGTTCACGACCATGCGCGAGCGGAAGCGCCGCCCACCAGCGATGATCTCGAACGAATCAGCATCGCGAGTGATCGCGGACACCGGGGCGTTCACCACGAGATCGAGGCCGTTGGCAACCGCACACTCGATCAGAGCGAAACAGGCCTCATAGGGATTGACGACACCCGCTGTCGGCCCATGCAGGGCTGCCACAGCGTCAGAGCTGACGTTGGGTTCCTCCAACTGGATCCGGTCGATACCCCACATCTCGATTCCGGGTATTCCGCGGTCGTTCCCTTGTTGCTCGACCCGCTCGAGTGTCTCCACGTCGGCATCGTCGAACGCCACCATCAGGTCCCCGGTCCTCCGGAATCCGAATCCGAGTTCCTGGGCGAGTCCGACCCAGCGTTGGTTCCCTGCCCATGCCAGCTCCGCCTTCAGGGTGCCGGGTTCGGCGTGGTGGCCGCCGTGGATGATCCCACTGTTCGACTTGGATGTGCCAAAACCGACCTCGGACTGGGCCTCCAGCAGATTCACGTCGAGACGGAACCGGGTCAGCTCCCTGGCGATAGCGCAACCGATCACGCCGCCACCGATGATGGTGACGTCATTCATCGTGGACACCGTGTCGTATGCGCCGGGACCTCGATGAACCCGCATGGCGATCCACGCGCCCCGCGGAATTGCGGTTCTCGTTTCCTACGGCCAAAGCTCATCACCACGGGCTCTACCTCGCCCTCAAGTCCCTGCACTCATGAGGATACCAATCCCGCCCCCGCTACGAACCCCAGCTCCCAGACGGAGAACAGCGGGATGCAGCGAAGCGCGTTCCGACTCCGTCAATGTTGCTTCGGCTCACGACCGTGCCCGCGGTCGTCGAGCTGGCTTCGGCACTTCAGGGTGGCGGCTCGCGTCGGCTCGCGGTGCCCGACGCTGCGCGTATCGCTCCAGGGAGCGCGAAGCGATTCTCGTACAGAGCCCGTCCGACGATCACCGCTTCACATGAGAAAGACTCCAGCGCAGCGATATCGGCGAGAGAGCTGACGCCACCGCTGGCGATGAGTCGCAGTTCAGGCGCGACCGTTCGGACTTTGGCGAGCAGATCCAGATCGGGTCCGTTCAACGCCCCGTCACGTTCGATTCCCGTGACGAGTGCCACTTCGACGCCAGCTCTCACGACGCGGCGAACCACGTCGACGAAATGAACGCCGGTGCCCGTCCACCCGGCCCCTTGAGCCACACCACCTCGGACATCGATCGAGGCCACAACCCTGTCGGCACCTGTAACCGCGACTATCTCGCCGAGCACCCGCGGGTCATGGACGGCGGCGGTTCCGAGAACCACACGATGCGCTCCGGCTTCGAGGGCCTGATGTGCAGTGCGCTGATCTCTGATGCCTCCTCCTATCTGGAACGGAACTCCGGCTCGACCGAGCGAGTGCCAGAGATTGGGATCCGGCTTGCCACTGCGTGCGCCGTTGAGATCGACGACATGAACCAACGTTGCACCATCAGCGATCCAATCCCGCGCTGCCTCGACAGGATCGTCCGCGTACGTCGTAACGATGTCGTACCTGCCGTGGAGCAGCCGTACGACGGATCCGTCGAGCACGTCGACGGCTGGAATGATCTGCATGGTGCCCCGGATCGATTGATCTCACTCTGTGCTATTGTGCTAGCATGCTAACACGCCATAACACCAAGGAGTTGAGCCATGCCTACATCTCATGATTCCGCATGGGCAGACACCGCCGATGCAGCCTCTCTGCTCGACGCCATCATCTCCCTCGACGACCGAGAGAGTGCCGAGCGGCTCCTCCGCGACCTCTGCACTCGTAGGGAACTCGAAGAGATCGTGTCGAGGTGGGCAGTGGTACGCAGACTCTCCGCTGGGGACTCGTACCGTGTCATACGCGAGGACACCGGGGTATCGACGGCCACGGTCACGCGGATCAACGACTGGCTGCGCAACGGGAGCGGCGGCTATGGCGAGGCCCTTGACAGGCTCGGCATCGAGCGCATACAGCGGCCATGACCGGCATCATGCGTATCGCCCTGCCCAACAAGGGTCGCCTGTCTGAGCCATCCGTCGATCTCCTCCGCGCCGCAGGGCTCGTATTCGAGTCATCCTCACGGGCTCTTTCGGTGCCCGTGCGCAACATGCCGGTGGAGGTGCTGTTCGTGCGTGCTGATGACATCCCTGAACTCGTGTACGACGACGTTGCCCAGTACGGGATAACGGGACTCGATCTCGTTGCGGAGTCGGCTGCCGACACCACGGTCGTGCAGGACCTCGGATTCGGGAGATGCAAGCTCACGGCAGCTGTCGATGATTCTTCCACCGTGATGTCAATCGACGATTTCTCCGGTCTCAGGGTCGCCACGTCGCATCCGCGAACGGTCGACCGGTTCTTCTCGGACAAGGGCATCGAAATTACGACGGTTCCCCTCAGAGGATCGGTCGAGGTCGCACCGAAGCTCGACATCGCCGATGCGATCGTCGACCTCGTCTCGAGCGGCAGCACGATGATGATCAACGGCCTGCGCCCGATCGCGACCGTGCTCGAATCCCAGGCAGCTCTCATCACTGCCGGTGACCGAACCTCATCGCCGCTGACAACGATGATCCGATCCGTCGTCGCAGCGACCCGCAAGCGGTACGTCATGATGAACGTCCGATCGGAGTCGATCTCGAAGATCGAGAGCATCATCCCCGGGGCCGACTCACCGACCGTCATATCTCTTGCTGACGAAGGCATGTACGCCATGCACTCGGTCGTGGACGCCGACGAGATGTGGAGAGTCCTCCCCGCGCTTGAGGCCGCAGGCGCCTCAGCCATCCTCGTGCTACCCATCGAGCAGATGATCCCATGACGATCCGCATCCGGACCATCGAACTCGACCGCATCGACCCAGACGAGCGCTCTGAACTTGTGACGCGCTCTGCAGTACCGGACGATGAGGTTCGACGCCGGGCAGCAGCGATCGTGCGCGAGGTCCGCGATGGCGGCGATGAGGCGATCCACGCTCTGAATCGGAAGCACGGAGGGGGATCGAAGACTGGCGTTCTGCGAGTCGATGAGAGCGCGATCCGCAATGCCTTCACCAGCGCTACCCCAGAATTGGTGGAAGCACTCGGACAGGCGATCTCTGCGATCCGCCTGACGCACGAAGCACAGCTACCCGTCGATCGGGAGATCGAACCCACACCGGGCGTCACCGTGAGCCGGCGGTGGACACCTCTACGCAGGGTCGGTGTGTACGTGCCCGGTGGTGGCGCTGCGTATCCGTCGTCGCTTCTCATGGGGGTCATTCCCGCTCGGGTGGCTGGGGTGTCAGAGATCGTGATCGTTTGCCCCGCCTCGCCTTCAGGCTCCATCGACACAGCCGTACTCACGGCAGCTCACATGCTCGATGTCACCGAGGTCTACACGACGGGTGGTGCACAAGCGATAGGTGCGCTGGCGTATGGCACCGAGACGATAGGGCGCGTCCAGAAGATCGTCGGCCCGGGTGGTGCCTGGGTGACGGCGGCGAAACTTGCTGTGTACGGGACGGTCGGGGTAGACCTTCCGGCCGGTCCGAGCGAGGCAGCGGTGATCGTCGACCGTACCTCCGATCCAGAGATCGCGGCCGCAGACCTGCTGTGTCAGGCAGAACACGGCCCAGATTCCGTTGTCGCCTTGGTCACATCCGACCGCGCAATGGCGGACAGAGTGCTTGCCGAGGCATCACGCCAACTCGATCGACTTGAGCGGAGCGACATCATCAGGGAGGCGCTCGAATCGCATGGCCTTGTGGTCATCGCTGGCAGTCACGACTCGGCACTCGCGTTCACAAACGAGTGGGCCCCCGAACACGTGTCGATTCTGACGGCTAACCCACAGAACGACGCCGCCTCGGTGACCGCTGCCGGGTCGGTGTTCCTCGGAAGATGGACACCCGAGTCGGCCGGCGACTACGCGACGGGTGCGAACCACATCCTCCCGACCGGTGGCCTCGCCGCGGCGTACGGTCCGTTGGCGACCGAAGACTTCGGATCGTGGAGACAGGTGCAGGAACTCACCAGAGGCGGCCTTGAACGCCTAGCCCCGACGATCCGCACGCTCGCCAGCCAGGAGGGCCTCACGGCGCACGCGGCGTGCGTCGATATCCGGCTCGCGAGCACGTATGCGGAGGTGTCGTGATGGCACGAACAGCGACGATCTCACGGGTCACCAGCGAGACGGATGTCAGCGTTGAACTGAACATCGACGGAACGGGCGTGAGGCCCGCAGTTCGACACCGGTGTGGGGATGTACGACCACCTTCTCACATCCTTCGGCCTCCACGGCTCTTTCGATCTGGAGATCCGAACGGTCGGTGATCTCCACATCGATGAACACCACACTGTGGAGGACACGGCGATCGCCCTCGGCGAGGCGTTCGATGTGGCTCTCGGCGACAGGAGCGGGATCACACGCTTTGCGGATGTGAGACTTCCCATGGATGAGTCGATCGCAAGCGTCGCCATCGATGCCGGGGGGCGTTCCTATTCAGTGCTTTCGCTCCCGTTCATCGCGCCTTCGATTGGGACGCTTGGCACACAGATGATCCCCCATGCGCTCGAGGCATTCGCCTCAAGCGCACGCATGACGGTGCACATCGCTGTTGAAGGCCGCAACGATCACCACATGGCAGAGGCAACGTTCAAGGCACTCGCCCGTGCGTTGCGTGGAGCGTGCGAACTCGACCCGAGACGTACCGGTGTGCCATCTACCAAGGGTGTCCTGTGACGAACATCGCGATCATCGACCACGGGGCAGGGAACCTCGTGTCCGTCGCCAACGCCCTGACCGCCGTGGGCGTCGAACCTCACATCGTCACGTCACCCGAAGGCCTCGTATCCGCTGACGCGGTGGTCCTCCCGGGGGTCGGCGCGACCGGTCCAGCGATGAAACGGCTACAGGCGACCGGCATGGCACAAGCCGTCACCACGTGGCAAGGACCCCTCCTCGGAATCTGCGTCGGACTCCAACTCTTCTTCGACCGCTCCGATGAGGACGGAGGACTGTGTCTCGGGCTCATGGAAGGAACAGTGAGGCGCCTTACCGGCCGACCGCTCCCCCACATGGGGTGGAACGATGTGAACCACGAACAAGACCCCATGTTCGATGGCGTCCCTGACGGCGAGCCCTTCTACTTCGTTCACTCATATGCGCCGGTGCCGGTCACCAGTGATCAAACCATCGCAACAGCGGACCACGGCGGGCGCTTCGTCGCGGCGGTTCGATCCGGCGTCCGAGTCGGCGTCCAATTCCACCCGGAACGCAGTGGTGCAGCAGGGCTCCGGTTGCTGTCGAACTTCGTGGCGAGCGTGAGAGAGCCGAGCCGTGTTGCGTAAACGCGTCATTCCCTGCCTCGACGTTGCGGACGGCCGAGTGGTCAAGGGTGTCCAGTTCGTCGACATCACCGATGCAGGTGATCCAGTGGAACTGGCCGCCAGATATGCCGCACAGGGCGCGGACGAGATCTGCTTCCTCGACATCACAGCGACACACGAACAACGCTCGACACTTCTCGACGTTGTACACCGCACCGCAGCCACGGTCGGCATCCCCCTCACCGTTGGGGGAGGTGTGCGGTCCGTCTCCGACATGCGCGCCGTCCTGCGTGCAGGGGCAGACAAGGTGGCTGTCAACTCTGCCGCGGTCGAACGTCCGGCACTCCTGAACGAGTGCGCATCGACGTTCGGGAGCCAGTGTGTTGTGCTTGCGATCGATGCGAAGGCGAACATGCAAGGCTCATGGTCCGTATACACACACGGGGGGCGACAACTGACGGGCCTCGACGCCGTCTCGTGGGCGCGGGAGGGAACAGAGCGGGGTGCCGGAGAGATCCTGCTCACATCCATGGACAGGGACGGCACAAAGTCCGGATACGACATCGCCCTCCTTGAGGCGGTGAGGGAGGCCACCGATGTGCCCGTCATCGCATCAGGCGGCGCCGGGGACGACCGACGACATGGTGGCCGCTTTCAGACTCGGGCAGGCAGACGCGGTGCTTGCAGCATCCATATTCCACCACGGCACCTTCACGGTGTCGGACGTCAAGGCGCTCCTAGCCAAAGAGGGCATCAACGTACGACAAGAATCGAAGGTCACATGGCCATAGAGCCTGCCTCGATCCGCTGGGACGACCGAGGGCTCGTCGCCGTCATCGTCCAGGATGCAACGACCGATGCGGTCCTGATGCTCGGATACGCCAACGCGGAGGCACTCGATCGAACCACCGACACCGGCTTCGTACATTTCTGGAGCCGCAGCCGCAACGAACTCTGGCGGAAAGGCGCCACCAGCGGGAACACACTCTCGGTTGAGTCCGTGAGCATCGACTGCGATGGTGATGCGATCCTCGTCAGAGCAACACCGGCCGGCCCCACATGTCACACGGGCCAGACCTCCTGCTTCGGCGTCGAGCCACGGCGGGCGGGATACGCCAGCTTTGGCGCACCATCACCGAGCGCGCCAGCGAACCAACCGAAGGCTCCTACACGGCAGCGTTACTCGCTGGAGGCACCGACAGCGTCGCACGCAAGGTCATCGAGGAGTCCGGCGAGGTTGTCCTTGCAGCAAAGAACCATGAGAACGGTGGCGACCGCACCGCGTCATCGAAGAGTCAGCCGACCTCGTCTATCACCTGCTCGTTCTTCTCGCAGAGCGCGGCCTCGACCTGGCAGCTGTCGAAACCGAACTTGACCAAAGGGCGAGACGAGACTGACGGCGACAGGAGCCGAGGTCGATTCGTTCAGAACCTGTTGGGTGGAATCTGACTCCGCTAGTACCCTGCGGAAGTCTTTCTGGGGAGCAGTCGTGAGACGTTCAGAGGAGATCGAAGCCGTCGTCCGTCGTTTCCTTGATGCTCGAATAGATCTCGATGTTGATGCGATGCGCGCCCTCCATTCATCATCTGACTTCGTGCGACAGATCGGTAGCGACCGACACGAGTGGAATCAGGGTCTCGACGAAGTCGTCACGCTCTGGGTTGACGGGCAGGTGGGTTGGCACGTCGAGGAGGCTCGATTGCTGCGCCTTGAGGCGTTCGAACACGGCGAAATCGGTTGGGCTGCTGTGGAGCAAGAGCGAACGCTCGTCTCGGGACAGGTGTTCGTGTTCCGGATAACCATGGTGTTCGTCCTTGAGACATATGCCTGGAAGCTCATTCAGATTCACTTTTCCATACCCGTGACGAACGAGGACGTTATCGGCGTCGAACTGACTGGAACCCTTTCAGACCTTCTTGTGTCGATGGACTCCGGCGGAGATATGGCGGCAATCGCCAATGCTGCTGTTGGCACGGTCACGGTCATGTTCACAGATGTTGTGGGCTCGACAGCGCTGTCGCAATCCATGGGTGACCGGTCCTGGACTGCAGTCATCAGGGCACATTTTGACACTGTTCGACGGATCGTCGAGAGCCACGGTGGGTCGGTCATCAAGACCGCGGGCGATGGGGGGATGTATGTCTTCACGTCGGCGACATCCGCCATGCGAGCCGCAGCCGACATCCAGAACTCACTGCCACAGGCGGCCGGCCACGAGTTGGTTCTTAGAGTCGGGATCAGCACCGGCGATGTCGTACAGACGGAGGACGACTACCTCGGGCTGACCGTCAACAAGGCGGCTCGCGTGGCGGCTGCCGCCAACGGAGGCCCGAGTACTCGTCCTCCGTC
>PVMK01142892.1_pt1 | contig 22022 bp, 15 predicted proteins | sample 1853481 | NCBI WGS metagenome assembly PVMK01 (sample SAMN08533507, study PRJNA380276) | Marine sediment metagenome, whole genome shotgun sequencing project.
TCACAGCGGCCACTCGAAATTTTGAATATGGAGTTCTCCGACTCATTCAAACAATGAGATAGTACTGTTTGAATGTTTATTTGCAGACTATGAGGGAGTATGGTGGTCAATCACGACTAAGGATCTCATATCCAGGCAGCGTAGCTGGATGGCCGGGTTAGGCCACAACCAGCCCCTCCCCCTCCAAATGCCCAACTCGCCAGTATCGCGCCAAAAATGCCCACAATCAAGTTGAACAGGGTACTCTGGCCCGATCTTTCTTTGATCAGGCTTGCAGTCCAGCCTGTAAATCCACCCTGTAAATCCTCCCACCACTACTGCTAAAAACATACTTTCCACTATTTTTTCGTGATGGTAGAAAGTAACCTGAAATTAGTTATGTACACCAAGTAGTTTAACTCAAAAGACGAGGGTTGCAGTGCTGCGGCACACTACCAGCCTCCACCTCCTCCGCCCCCTCCGCCCCCTCCGGAAGATCCACCACCACCGCCGCCGCTGGAACTGCCGGGTGCGGTACTGGAAGCAGAAACTGCGCTACCCAGTGAACTGCTCAGGCCGCTGGTGAAGTCACTCATCGATGCTGAGCCCAACGCGGATCCACGGTACCAGGAGGGATGATAAGAAGTGTCCTGGCCTGCTGTAGCCGCTGCCCGTTCCAGTACCTTCGAAAACTTTTCGGCCCACTCATTTTCCACATCCAGAGCCAGTGCGTAAGGCAAGTACTTCTCGAACAAGTCCGGTGTCATCTCGGGCGGGTACGTGCGCTGAAGGAAGTCACCCTCGGCGGTCCCCAAATACATACGAAAGCCCTCGATCTGATCCATCACCTTCTGTCCATCAGCCGTCGGTCGTTTGATCCAATGCCAGAACGACCAGTTGATCACAACCAGGCCTACCAGCAAAGGGGCCACCCAAATGGAGACCGTGTAAACCAGTATACCCAGAACAACCACTTCAGCGATGAAGAAGGGTGTGGCAAAAAGAGTAATAAAAATTGCACCGCCGAACGACCCGATCCGTTTCAGTGTGCTCTTGCGCAACGCCAGTGCGCTTCGCCAAGCTGCTATCACTTTTTTGGCGAGCATCATGACCGCGAACGTCCAGAACGACAGCCAAACAGAAAGAAATAATGCCACCGGCAGTGCTTCCCCTCCGGAACTCATCGCCACCGTGATAACCGCCAGTGCCGAAAGCAGCCAACCGGGTACCAACCACCCGCGGTTTTTCAAGAACAGTTTCCCTTCATATTCTTCCGAGAGCTGCTCCCCCAGTTTTTCAATCGCCTTATTGATCTTCTTGTGATTGGATTGTTCCAGCACGATCGAGTTAGAGCTCAGCATGGTTGAAAAAATCTTTTTCTCACCCGGAGAGAGTTGCCCTTTGTCGGTATTCGTGGCATGGCGCAATGTGAATTTACCGTCCTCCTCTTCAATCACAATTTGGCGTTTGACGGCCATATTAATCAGGGCTGCGGCAAAACACTTCTTATCAAAAGCCATGCGCCGCACATACCGCAAACAAGCCGGTGGTAGCGTGAGCGGCGGCTTAAACAAGGGAAAGATCACATCGCCTGGCCGGTCGCGACCCACGACGTACCAGGCAAGCAAGTAATACATTAATACAAGCAACAGCCCACCAATAACTGCCTTCAGGGTTCGATCCGCCTGAAAGTATATTTTACTTTTTTCTGCCGATGTCGGCTCGTCGATATAACCCTTGGGAAAGCCCACAACAATGGTCAGGCCCTCCCGCGGCGCCAAGCTCTTGCTCGTCGTGAAATTTACGGATCCGGTGATCGCATTGACTTCGGAGCTGAGATTGCTTGCTTTGGAACCTTGTGGACCGGTGTAGCCTCCATATGAAAGCTTGTCGCGGGGCACATCTTCCGGCAACGAGATACTCGCTGAGGCCCGGTCAATTGGAAAATCCCAACCGTTTCCGGTGACGTTCCAGTACAACTCGTCGTGGTCGTCGAAATAGCCGAGCTGGAAGTTCGTCGTGTAAGTAATTTCAAAAGTATATCTCCCGGGTGGCAGCAGATAATCCTCTCTGCCGACATAGACCCGCACACCGTTTGACTCTGTCCCGGTGTGGAACGACTCAGTTTTTCCATCGCGCCTGACCGACAAGACATCAAACGGCAACTTGATGGGTACCATGTAACGGGAGGAGTAGGCGATTGGAAAATCACGATAGATTCCCCGTTTGATCTTATCCCCTTCGGCATTGACCGTAATCGTTTCGGTGACCCTTAGCGATCCGTCTTTGAGAATCTGAACATCACTGTGGTAATTGTGGATCCGTTCTTCAGCCTGAACCTCACCAACCAGCCCGGCAATCAGTGCCAGATACAGTGCACAACCGGATAGGACATATTTTATTTTTCGCGTGTCCATCATTTTGTTTATAAGCTATCAAATTTACTCATGACTGTATAGGTAAGATCACCGATATGTGGCGTGCTGGATACTCACGCCTATAGACACTGGAATTGACATTTTATAGCTGTCAATCGGGTTTGGTGAGTATGCGGAGTTTCGTTGGGTCTGGCTGGTGCTGGTGAGGAGTCGAATAGGAGCGGTTGACTGGATATTCCGGTGGTTCGGTAGATTTCTCAATTGTCGGGTGAGGGCAATAAGCGGACGTCGGGATCGGCCTTTGAAATGTCCGCTTTTTTTCGAATTGTCGACCCGGTCATGCCGTAGATTTACAGTCATGACGTGTGCCAGTCAAAGACGGGTTTCCTGCTTAAGAATCAGTTCTTCACTATCACTGCTGGAGCGGTTTACCGCCTTGCTGACCGGGTAAAAATCGAGCAATTCGGTATGCTGCTGCCGGGTGAGCAGGTTAAAGCGGTTGGTACCGTCCTCGAGCCAGGCCCGGGCATGCTGGTGATCCACCATAACCGGCATGCGTGTGTGTACCTCGGTGAGAGTGCCTTCGGAGGGCTGGGTGATGATGGTGCATGAAAACAGCACCTGTTCCCCTTGCCGCCAGCAGTCCCACAGCCCGGCCATAACCAGCGGTTCCCGGTTTTTCATGCAGATAAAAAAGGGCTGCTTGTCACCCTTTGGGCCCTGCCATTCATAATAACCCAGCGCCGGGATCAGGCAGGTCTGGGATTTTTTCCAGGCGGTGCGGAATGTGGGTTTCTCCGCCATGGTTTCCGAGCGGGCATTGAAAGTGGCGAACTTCGGATTGATTTCCCGTGACCATGCGGGAACCAGTCCCCAACGCATGCCGGTGCCCCGGGTGGTGTCCTGTTTCCGGTCCTTGTAAAAGGCAGGGATAGTCCGGGTCGGGGCAATGTTGTACCCGAGGGTGACATCCCCGGGCCAGTCTTCGAGGATATCGACCCATGCACCCATGTCTTTTACGTGATTGGCATATCTTCCGCACATAGTTTTATGAGTTTAATGCGCCGGTTTACGCGGGTCTAGTCAAAATCAATAAAATACTGTATAAATATACAGTATAAAATTATCCGGCAAAACCGTGGAAATCCCATGAAAACCCTGACATCACGCCAGCAGCAGGTCCTCGACCTGATCCGAACAACCATAGAACAGACCGGCATGCCGCCAACCCGGGCGGATATCTGTGACTATTTCAGTTTTCGCTCACCTACAGCCGCCGAAGACCATCTGCGGGCGCTTCAGCGCAAGGGTAAAATTGAACTGCTGCGCGGACGTTCACGAGGTATCCGCCTGCTGGATATTGCGCCTATGGCCAGCCTGCCGCTGGTCGGGCGGGTGGCTGCCGGGGAGCCGATACTGGCACAGCAGAATATTGAAACTCATTTTGAAGTGGATCCGGGATTGTTCAGGCCGGCGGCAGACTACCTGCTGGCAGTACATGGCCATAGCATGAAGGATGCCGGTATTCTTGATGGAGACCTGCTGGCAGTGCATCGCACCCATGAGGCCTTCAACGGGCAGATCGTGGTGGCCAGGCTGGAAGATGATGTGACCGTAAAGCGCTTCCGGCAGGAGGGGCATACAGTGACCCTGCAAGCCGAGAACCCTGGTTTTTCACCGATTTACGTTGACCTGCGCCACACAGAGCTGACTATTGAGGGGCTGGGTGTCGGGGTGATACGGAATGGTGATCTGTGACCCCTTCAGAGACTGACAGTCCCGAGGCTGGCCCATCGAAAATCGGGGCGGAAACCGGGGATGAATGCCGCAGCAAAGACATAGACCGGCTGATAAGGCGCAATTCGCTGCTGTGGCGTGGCGGATCACGCGGCAGCGTTACCGTTCCCTCCCTGGACAGTGGTTACCAGGCATTGAACCGGTTGCTGCCCACCGGGGGGTGGCCGGTGCAGTCCGTTATCGAGATTGTGGTGGACGAATGGGGCAGTGGGGAATTGCAGGTGTTGCTGCCATTGATGCGCCAGCTCAGCCAGCAGAAAACCTACCTGGCGCTGGTGTCACCGCCATACCTGCCCTATGCCCCGGCACTGCACAATGCCGGAATTGCCCTCAACCGGTTGCTAATCATCGACCGCCAGGCCAGTGCCCGGGACAGGTGGTGGAGTGCCGAGAAAATACTGCGTCAGGGTGATTGTGGGCTGGTGATGATGTGGCCGGAACGGCCCGACACGAACCAGTGGAGTACCTATGTTCGCCAGCTCCAGGTTGCAGCAGAGACCGGAAACAGTACCGCCGTTATTTTTTGCCGCGGCAGGCCGGTTGAGACGCCGGTTTCCATGCGCCTGAAACTGGGGTACTGCCCGGAGGGGCTCCGGGTGCAGGTGCTGAAATCCCGGTTCAGCTGGAAGCAGGGGTCTGTTGTCATTCCCTTGCCGGAGAGCTAGTACTCTTTGAATATGATAATTACGTATTCAGAGTTCACCCAAGCCGCCAAGACAAGGCGCAGTCCGCAGGGAATGGCGAGTCCTTTGCAAGGACTGCAACGCCGTATTGGCGGCTTGGGTGAGCTCCCTTCGGGCGAGACGATAAGGGGCCATCTGCGTTGTTGCGCGGTCTTGATGTAGAACAACTATGCCTGCAACCGCGCGCCTAGCATCGACCCCTTTTCGTCTCGCTGAATGCGCAATTATCATATTCAAAGAGTACTAACATGACAGCAGCCCGGGCGTTAACCGTTATTGATGAGAACCATTTAGCTGGCTCCCGGGCGGAAATATCCGGGCCTCACAAGTCGGTTCCGTTATGGATCTGTATTCATTTTCCCCGCATCGCCCTGACCGTTTTCAGCCAGCACCAGGGAAACCACAAGGTGGCAGGCGAAGAGCCCCGAAAGCCATGGCAGGACAATATGCCGCGGGTAGTTTTTGAGGAAACCCGGGGCCGGCAGGTGGTTTACACGGCATGTGACCTGGCCCTGGGGCAGGGCATCATGCCGGGTATGCCGCTAAATGCTGCCTACGTGTTGTGCCAGGGGCTGCGGGTGGAGTTGCGGGACAGGCGGGTCGAAAGGCGGCGCCTGAAGCAGCTGGCCATGAAAATCAATGCCATAACCCCGGATGTATCCCTGGCCAGCCCGGATTGCATTTTGCTGGAGGTTTCCGGGAGCCTCAAGCTGTTTGGCGGTTTTCAACAGGTGTCCCGCCGGGTTCGGGAGGCTTATGCGGGAGAACCTTTGATCAGCAGCGCACCGTCTCCTGCTGCGGCCTTGCTGCTGGCCCGCAACGGGGTTGAAGTCTTCATCCACAGCCGCAATGCGCTGAAATCAGCACTGGGCGAGATTGCCATTGGTAATAGCGAAATTCCCGCAAAGGTCGCCCGGCAATTATCGAAATGCGGGCTCAAAACATTGCGGGACCTGTGGAGATTACCGCGGCCCGACCTGGCCCGGCGTTTTGGTGTGGAGCTGCTTGATTACCTGGACCGGGCATGCGGCGAGAGCGCGGATTCGAGGAAGAGACTGCGCCCGGTGACCCGGTTTTTCCAGCGTATCGACCTTCCTGCCGAGACCGAAGATAGCAAGCTGATTTTACTGGCCATGGAGAGCCTGCTGGAGCGTGCTGCAGATTTTTTACGGATGCGCGGGTCGGCGGCGGAAAAGCTGGTTTTCAAGCTCTGGTACAGCAATCGCGCTGCTGCTGGCGCTGCCGGCAACAGGGCGGTACTGGTTGTCCGCTCACGCCAGGCCGACCGACAACCACGGCGATTCTTTCCCCAGGTCTGTGAACAACTCGATGGACTGGATATTGCCGCCCCGGTGACAGGGGTATCACTGCGTATTGACCAGGTGCTGCAGTACCAGTGTGCCACCACCAGCCTTTTTGATCACGGCACCTCGAGGGGGAATAATCACGGCGAGGACTGGGACCAGCTGCTCGATGTACTTTCATCGCGCCTCGGCCGGGAAATGGTGTACGGTGTTTTCGTGGTGCCGGACCATCGTCCGGAGTACTCCTGGCACCGGGTGACCCTACCCCATGACCGTGATAGCGGGGATTTCCGGGAAATATCGGCAGGGCCTTCCCGGCCGTTGTGGCTGCTACCGGTTCCCCGGAAAATTCCCGCCTCCCGGTTGCGCCTGGCTGGCGAAGTGGAACGCATAGAAAGCGGTTGGTGGGATGGAAAGGATATACGCAGGGATTACTGTGAAGCGCAAACATCCAGCGGGAGCCGGTACTGGATATACCGCGATCTCGCCGGCAAGGAAGATGTCCGTGGAAGATGACAGGGGGGTTTACCTGCATGGGCTGTATGGATGAAAAACGCCCCGGGATGCTGGAAGCTGTATACAGATGAATGGTACGCGAATGACGACAGCGTGCCAGTATGCCGAGCTGCATGCCATCAGCAATTTTACTTTCCTGCGCGGGGCCTCTCATCCCGAAGAGCTGGTAGCCCGGGCCAGCGCCCTGGGCTACCGCGCTATTGCCCTGACCGATGAATGTTCTCTTTCAGGCGTGGTACGAGCCCATGCAGAAGCGAAGCTGCATGGTATAAGGTTTATTGTCGGTACCGAAATTATCCTTGAGGAGGGGATGCACCTGGTCCTGCTGTCAACCGACCGGAACAGCTACGGGCTACTTAGCCATCTCATCAGTCGCGGACGGTGTAATGCCCCCAAGGGGACCTACCGCCTCGAAAAACAGGACCTCGAGCAACTCACTCCACTGGGTTGCGCAGTCATCTGGAAAGCCGGTGGCGAATCCACCGTGGAGCAGGGAGCATGGCTTGCCGGCCTGTTTCCTGGATCGACCTGGATTGGTGTGACCCTGCATCGGGATGGACAGGATGGGTCTCGCCTCGCCGATTCTGAAAAACTTGCCGGGCAATGCCAGTTGCCAAGAGTGGCATGCGGGAATGTGCATATGCACCATCCGGACCGGCGCCCCCTGAGGGATACCCTGGCCGCGATCCGTGACACGGTTCCCCTGGACCAGGTCGGCCCCAGGGGACTCAAAAATGCGGAGCAGTACCTGCGGCCGCGCTCACACCTGGCCAGGCTTTATCCCGGGGAGTTACTGGCAGCGAGCTGTGATATCGCGGAACAGTGCAATTTTTCCCTGGATGTGTTGCGTTATGAATATCCGCAATGCCTGGTCCCGGAAGGGCACACGGGCACCACGTGGCTGCGGGAGCTGGCCGAACAGGGATTGAAAATGCGTTGGCCGGACGGAGAAAGCCACGAAATCCGCAAGCAGGTTGATATGGAACTGGCGCTCATACGGGAGCTTGAGTATGAGCCATATTTTCTCACCGTACACGATATTGTCCGCTACGCCCGCAGCCAGGGGATTTTATGCCAGGGCCGCGGCTCGGCAGCGAACTCCGCGGTCTGCTACTGCCTGGGGATTACCGAGGTCAATCCCTCCAGGATCAACATGTTGTTTGAGCGTTTTATTTCCAGGGAGCGAGACGAACCGCCGGATATCGATGTTGACTTCGAGCACGAGCGGCGCGAACAGGTAATCCAGTACATATACCGCAAGTATGGGCGGGACCGGGCCGCCCTGGCGGCCACGGTGATTACCTACCAGCCCCGCAGCGCCATCAGGGATGTCGGCAAGGCACTGGGGTTTTCCCTGGACCAGGTAGATCGCCTGGCCAGGTCCATCCAGTTCTGGGATGACCGCCGCACCCTTGATCAACGCCTCTCGGAAAACGGGTTTGATCCGGACAATCGAAGAATCTGCATGCTGATGAACCTGGTACAGCAGATACTCGGGTTCCCCCGCCATCTTTCCCAGCATGTGGGGGGATTCATTATTTCCCGCGGGGTGTTAAGTCAGCTTGTCCCCATTGAAAATGCGGCCATGGCTGACCGCACAGTGATCCAGTGGGAGAAAGATGACCTTGAAACCCTTGGGTTGCTGAAAATTGATGTGCTGGCCCTGGGGATGCTGAGTGCCATCCGCAAGAGCTTTGACTACATTTATGACTATCGCGGGGAGAAATTGACCATGGACACAATCCCCCAGGACGATACCCGGGTCTACCAGATGATCCAGCGCGCCGATACCGTCGGGGTATTCCAGATCGAATCACGGGCCCAGATGTCGATGCTGCCGCGCCTGCGGCCAGCCAGCTACTATGACCTGGTTATCGAGATTGCCATTGTCAGGCCCGGCCCTATCCAGGGCGACATGGTGCATCCCTACCTGAAACGCCGCAACAACCCGGAATCAGTCACTTATCCCAGCGAAGCCCTGAAAACCGTGCTGCAACGAACCCTGGGGGTACCCATATTCCAGGAACAGGTCATGAAGATTGCCATAGTTGCTGCCGGATTTACCCCCGGTGAAGCAGACCAGCTGCGGCGCTGCATGGCCGCCTGGAAGCGCAAGGGCGGGCTGGAGAAGTTCGAAGGCAGGCTGTTAACCGGGATGCTGGCAAGGGGCTATACCCGGGAATTCGCCGAGCAGGTGTTCCGCCAGATCCGGGGTTTTGGTGACTATGGCTTCCCGGAGTCGCATTCGGCCAGCTTTGCACTGCTGGCCTATGTGTCGTCGTGGCTGAAATGTCACGAGCCCGCGGTATTTTGCTGCGCCCTGCTTAATAGCCAGCCCATGGGATTCTACCGACCTGCACAGCTGGTCAATGATGCCGTGCGCCACGGTGTTGAAGTCAGGCCGGTGGAGATCAATCACAGCCAGTGGGATTGCCGTCTTGAGGCGTCCGGGTCGGATCGACCAGCGGTGCGACTGGGTTTCCGCATGGTCAAGGGCCTGTCCCGGGCTGTGGCAGACAAAATTGTTGACTTTCGTAGCAGTGCCCCGTACCGGGATGTGCAGGACCTGGTTCACCGCTGCAGCATTGACCGCAGGAACCTGTCCAGCCTGGCGCAGGCCAATTCATTGCTGCAGATAAGCGGCGATCGTCATCGTGCCTACTGGGAGGCAGCTGGCGTCGAAGAGCCGGGGGGCGTGTTTGCTGCGCCGGTGTTCAACGAGGCTGAGCCCATGCTGCCGAAAGCGGGGGAGTGGGATGAAACCCTTGCAGACTATGCCAGCACCGGTCTCACCCTCGGCCGCCATCCCGTGGAGCAGCTCCGGAACCGGCTGCATAGTGCGGGTATACTTTCAGCCCGGGAACTGGCTGAACAGCAAAATGGAAAAATGATCAGTGTAACCGGCCTGGTGATCAACCGGCAGCGGCCGATGACGGCATCCGGGGTGGTTTTCATGACCCTGGAAGACGAAACCGGGCAGGCCAATATTGTTATCTGGCCAAAAATAGTCGAGAAACAGCGCAAGGCGCTGATGAAATCACGGCTGATAACTGTTACCGGAAAACTGCAGATAGAGAGCAATGTAGTCCATGTAATAGCAAACCAGCTGCTGAACTGCAATTACATGATTTCCGGACTTTCAACCCGCTCCAGGGATTTCCACTAGGTGGGGCTGTAGCGCGAACTTTAGTACGGACCCCAGGGGCAGTGTTGCCGAAAGTCAGCCCAGGGAATCAACAATCTCCGTGACGATATCGCTGGCTCTTGGCATGAACCTTTCGATTGATTGAACGCCGGAATCGGGGGTGTCATCCGACTGCAGAATTTGCCTGCTCATCAGCAGGGAGGAATATCCCTGCTCCCTGGCCAGTTCAATCGTCTGCCTGTTTACATCATGGTCACCACCAAATGGTGCCGAGAAAATTTTCGTATTTACTGCAACAGGCAGGGCAGCAAGAGTGCGAGCAGCCTGTTCAATCTGCTGGAATTGCTGGCTTCGGTTCAAGGAAGACATGACGTAGTGATTCATGCCGTGATTACCATAGCTAAACAGTGTATCGGCATTCGGACCGTCCAGTGCCATGAGTCGTTCCTTTGTAATATACGGATACGGGTCCGGTAAAGTGGATTGCCGGTCCTGCAGAAATGCGTCCAGGGCCTTGTCGGTTTCAGCGCTGTTGTTGTCCGGATGTTTGCTGTGACGATAAAACCGTCCCCGGGAATTATTGAATGGGAAGAATCGCGAGAATTCCTGTTCAAGATTGTTTTCGATAACAAAGCGAACTTTGTCTCTCCAGTTCCATTGACCCGAAAGCGTGATTGGATTCAGGAAACAGCAGCAGGGCACCTGAAATTCCCGCAGCACCGGGTAGGCGTGGTCGATTATGTTTTGATAGCCGTCATCAAATGTCACCGATGCAAGGCCGGCCCGGGAGCGGGCCGCAACAAATTCATCGATTGAAACGAATTCAAAAAATGGCGCCAGCTGCTCCAGGTGCCTGCGAAATGCTTGCGGATGAACATGGTGAACAGTTCCTTTCGGGGCGGCCAATGGCTCATCTGTTACCGAATGATAAAGCAATACCAAACCGCATGACCGGGATACGGCTTTTATCTGGCTGTTTGGAGACATTGTTCCAGAAAGAAACTATATTAGCTCAAGCACCCAATTGGGTGTGTATCTTGGGAATCGAAAATGCTATGGTTTGGGCTGGAATACATAATTTGCAATTAAAAACATAAAATACCATCACACAGGTCGCCGTCGGCTAGTCGTTTGTCGCCGGAAGTTCTGTAGGCGGCCTGTCATTATTTTCAGATATACTAATAACACACCCTTTGGGCTGCCTGGCCCTCTATCCAATAATTTGCCATGAATGTACTGGAAATTAAAAACCTGGAAGTGGATTTCACGCTTCAAAACAGCGAAATCGCAGCAATCAGGGATATTTCATTCAGTATACCGCAAAGCAGTACCGTAGCCCTGGTAGGAGAGTCCGGATCCGGGAAGTCGGTGACGGCGCAGTCGATCATGCGGATTCTACCGAAAATTGCGCATATTTCAGAGGGCAGTATCCTGTACAGGGGTGCAGACTCAGACCAGCCCGTTGATATTGCCAGGCTCGATCCTGCAGGCGAAACAATACGGGATATCAGGGGCGGAAAAATTTCCATGATATTCCAGGAACCCATGGTATCCCTTTCACCATTGCACACCATTGGTAACCAGGTGAGTGAGTCAGTACTCCTGCACCAGGATGTCGATGCTTCCAGGGCTAACCAGATTTCCAGGGATATGCTGGATCTGGTCGGTTTCCCCGACCCGGACAGGGCGATGAAAACCTATCCTTTTGAACTATCCGGGGGTCTCAGGCAGCGTGCAATGATTGCAACTGCCTTGGTGTGCAAGCCATCCCTGCTGATTGCCGATGAGCCGACAACGGCCCTGGACGTGACCATCCAGGCGCAAATTCTCAAACTGATCAAGGATATGCAGGTCGAGTTGAACATGGCAATACTGCTGATCACCCATGACCTGGGGGTTGTGGCTAATATCGCCGACGAAGTGGTGGTCATGTATCACGGAGAAATTATGGAATCAGGCAATGTAGAAAACATATTCCGTGATCCGAAACATCCTTACCTGCGGGCGCTTATGAGGGCAATTCCGCATTTTGATATGAAGCCGGATGAACGGCTTGTGCCAGTGCGGGAAATTGAGTCTACTGTGGGCGAACTTCTTCATAAGGATACTTCGGGAGTAAAATTGCTCGATCCGGTGCATCTCAGGGTGAGCCAGGTCAGCCGAAGCTTCCAGATCAAGAATAAACCGCTGTTTGGAAGTGGAGTCGAGCAAAAAGTCAAAGCTGTTGATGAAGTCAGTTTCGAAGTCATGCGCGGAGAATGTTTTGGGCTTGTTGGGGAAAGCGGTTGTGGCAAGACCACTTTGTCAAAAATACTCATGAAGGCGTTGAGGCCGGATAACGGAGTAGTGGAATACCTGGACCAGAACGGATCAACGGACGTCCTGTCTCTCGAAACCGATGCGCTGTTTCAATTCCGAAAGAAAATGCAGTTTATTTTCCAGGATCCATTCAGCTCGCTCAATCCGCGAATGACCGCATTCGATATAATTCGAGAGCCTCTGGTAATCCATGCGGTAGGCGATGATGCTTACCAAGCCGAAATGGTCAAGGAATTGATGCGCCTGGTGGGCCTTGACCCGAGATTCCTGAGCCGCTACCCCCATAGTTTTTCCGGTGGACAAAGACAGCGGATTGGTATTGCCAGGGCGCTGGCACTTAAGCCCGACCTGATAATTTGTGATGAGCCAGTGTCTGCCCTGGACGTGTCGATCCAGGCACAGATTTTGAACCTGCTGAAAGATCTCCAGGCGGAGTTACACCTGACTACCATTTTTATTTCCCACAACCTTGCAGTTGTAGACTATATCGCCGACCGCATAGCGGTTATGTCCCATGGTCGCCTGGTTGAAATTGCTGATAAGGAAGTACTCTTCAACAACCCCTTGCACCCCTATACCAGGGCGCTGCTGACCGCAGTTCCGTTTCCTGATCTCGATAGACCCCTTGACTTTGACGCCATCATGGACAGCCGTGCATCAGATCCTGCTGCCTGGCCAGTGCCATTTACCCATGATGGGCTAACCCCGACAAAACTGGTTGACCATGAACAGGGCCACCTGGTCCAGACCCGGGTACAGTAATCCGAAAATTGCTTTGAAAGAATTGCTATGAAAATATATAACCTGATAAAAACAACGATGATGTTCATTTCCGTGATTATTTTCGCGGACATCGCCTGCGCCTATGTAGAGCCCCCTTATCTTGAAGCGGACGTGTCAGCCGGAAACCTGGCGCCCGTGGACCAACGACTTCCTGAACAGCCCCGGGTCATGGGTGCTGCTCTGAACAATATTAACCCCGGCAGGTACGGTGGAAAAATGCGCATGCTCATGGGGAAGAGCAAGGATATCCGGCGTATGGTGGTTTTCGGATACTCGCGACTGGTCGGCTACGATGAACAGTTGACCCTGTCAGCGGATATTCTGGAATCCATTGAGAATGTGGAAAGTCGTGAGTTTACCCTGCGACTCAGGAAGGGGCATCGCTGGTCCGATGGCGCGCCCTTCACCTCTGATGACTTTCGGTTTTACTGGGAGGATGTGGCAAACCACGAAGATGTGTACCCGTTTGGCCCTCCAAAACTGTTGCAGGTTGACGGGGAGTTGCCACAAGTCAGTTATCCCGATGAGCTTACAGTGGTTTATAAATGGTCAAATCCAAACCCGTACTTTTTGACTGAACTGGCGGCGCCAAGACCCCTGTTTATCTACATGCCCAAGCACTACCTGAAACAGTTCCATCCAAACTATGGAGATCCGGAAGAGTTAAATGCCCAGGCCCGGGAGAGAGGCAGCCGCAACTGGGCCGGGTTCTTTCTCCGGAAAGCCCGGCAATACAAGTTCACCAACCCGGAACTGCCATCGCTCCAGCCCTGGGTAAACACCACTGAACAGCCCACCGAACAGTACCTGCTCAAGAGAAATCCTTTTTTTCACAGGGTTGATAAAAATGGCCTGCAGTTGCCATATATTGATGAAGTGGTAATGAACATCGTGTCCAGTAGCCTTATTCCAGCCAAGTCCGGGGCCGGTGAAACCGATCTGCAGGGGCACTATCTGCGGCTGAATAATTTTACCTTTCTCAAGGAGGGAGAACAACGCAATGGTTACAAGGTGTATCTGTGGCGTACTTTGAACGGTGCCCACAAGGCTCTGTACCCGAACCTGAACAGTAATGACGATGTGTGGCGGCAGCTGGTGCGTGATGTCCGGTTCAGGCGCGCACTCTCCCTCGCCGTGGACCGAACCGAAATTAACCAGGCACTTTTTCATGGTCTCGCCAATGAAAGCAACAATACCGTGTTGCCGGCCTGTGCAATGTATGATGAATATCTGCAAACGCGTTGGGCCGTGTATGACCCGGAACAGGCCAACGCCCTGCTCGATGAAATGGGGCTTACAGAACGGGACAGCGATGGGGTGCGGTTACGGCCGGACGGAGAACCCCTGGAAATCATAGTCCACAGTGCCGGCGAAAGTACTGAGGAATCGGACATCCTGGAGCTGGTCCATGACAGCTGGCTCAAAATTGGCGTTAAAATTTATACCAAGCCATCCCAGCGCCAGGTTTTCCGGGAGAGGGTTTTTTCCGGAGAAGCGATGATGTCAATCTGGAGCGGTCTCGAAAATGGCATGCCAACCCCTGACATGAGCCCCCATGAACTGGCGCCAACCCGCCAGGACCAGTACCAGTGGCCGAAGTGGGGACAGCATTTTGAGACAAAGGGCACAGTTGGGGAAGCGCCGGATATGGAAAGCGCCCAGCAACTGTTTGCACTCAACGAGTCATGGAGGACTGCGACTACAACCGCAGAGAGGCAGGGCATCTGGACTAAAATGCTGCGTACGTATTGCGAAGAAGTTTACAGTATTGGAATAGTGAATTCGGTGCCACAGCCGATTGTTGTCAACAGCAAGTTGCAGAATGTGCCAGTGCAGGGATTGTATGCGTGGTCTCCTACTTCCTATTTTGGGATCTACCATCCCGACGTTTTCTGGTTTGAAGACTGAGATCCCGTTGCAATAGATAATAATCAGGCCACGAACCCGGTATGGCAAACTACATCCTGAAAAGAATCCTGATGATGATTCCGACGCTGTTTGTAATCAGTGTTCTGGTCTTTGTCATCATCCAGTTGCCGCCGGGTGACTACCTGGAAACCTATATTGCTGAACTGCAAAGCCAGGGTGAGTCGGTTGACGAATCGAAGATTGCATTCCTGAGGCAGGAATACGGTCTTGACAGACCGATGTGGGAGCAATACTTTGTCTGGGCCAGCGGTATGCTGGTCGGCGACTTTGGCTATTCGTTTGAATATAACCTGCCGGTAAGTGAAGTTGTCGGAGACAGGATGTTCCTTACCGTTATTATCTCCGTTGTTACCATAGTTTTCACCTGGATGATCGCATTTCCCATTGGCATATATTCCGCGACACACCAGTACAGCTGGGGTGATTATGGATTAAGCTTTGTAGGCTTTATCGGACTTGCCACGCCGAACTTCCTGCTGGCGCTGGTGATGCTGTACCTGGCCAATGTTTATTTTGGTACTTCCATTGGCGGGCTAATGGATCCCGAATACATTAACAAGCCATGGAGTTGGGGAAAGGTGAAATCCGTGCTCGAACATCTGTGGATCCCGGTTATTGTCATTGGTACTTCGGGTACTGCCGGCATGATCCGTCGCCTCCGGGCAAACCTGCTGGACGAGCTGCAAAAACAATACGTTACCACGGCCCGTGCCAAGGGCATGGAAGAGAAGAAACTGGTCAGGAAGTATCCATTGCGCATGGCGCTTAATTTCTTCATTGCAGACATAGGCAGCCTCTTGCCGAGTGTCATTTCCGGCGCTGAAATCGTCGCTATCGTGCTGTCCCTGCCCACAACCGGGCCGATGATGTTGGCGGCACTGCAAAGCCAGGATATGTACCTGGCAGGTTCATTCCTGATGTTCCTGGCAATGCTGACAGTGATCGGGGTTCTGGTTTCCGACCTGCTCCTGGTAGGGCTTGACCCGCGAATCAGGCTTCAGGGTGAGGCGACAAAATGAGCGAACATTTCGTTTCTGACAAGCCGTTCGATCCCCTTTCAGTAGAGCAACTGACTCCGGAACAGGAAAAAATTTACATGGCTTCGCAGTGGAAGCTGATGTGGTGGAAGCTGAAGCGTCATCGACTCGCAGTGGTATCCAGCGCGGTCCTGTTGTTGATCTACATCGGCGCAATCTTCTGTGAATTCCTGACACCCTATAACCTGCATACCCGAAACACCAATTTCATCTATGCGCCTCCCCAGGCTGTGCACCTGTTTCACGAGGGAGAATTCATTGGCCCGTTCGTTTACGGCTATGACTTCAGTCTGAATCTTGAGAACCTGCAAAGGGAGTACGTTCCAAATCCCGATAAAATTGAAAAAATTCGATTTTTTTGCAGCGGTGATGAATACAAGTTCTGGGGTATGTTCGAATCAGACAAACACTTTTATTGCCCCGCAGAGGGAGGCCAGTTTTTCCTGTTTGGTGCTGATCGGCTTGGACGGGATATGTATTCAAGAATATTCTACGGTGCACGAATTTCACTGACTATCGGGTTGTTTGGTATTACGGTGAGTTTCATCCTGGGAATCGTTATCGGCGGAATAGCCGGTTATTATGGCGGCCTGGTGGACAATATCATTCAACGGTTTATTGAAATACTCAAGTCATTTCCGGAACTGCCTCTGTGGATGGCCCTGTCCGCAGTCCTGCCAGTCACCTGGAGCCCGATGCTGGTATTTTTCGGTATCACCATTATCCTTGCCATGCTCGACTGGACTGGCCTGGCTCGGGCGGTGAGGTCCAAGCTGCTGGCCCTGAGAGAAGAAGATTACTGCACTGCGGCACAGCTAATGGGGGCCAAGCCGAAACGAATAATCGGGAGACACCTGTTGCCAGGATTCATGAGCCACCTGATCGCATCGGCATCTCTCTCAATTCCGGGCATGATTCTCGGTGAAACGGCCCTGAGCTTTCTCGGACTCGGTCTTCGCCCCCCTATTACAAGCTGGGGAGTGCTGTTGAGCGAAGCCCAGAATATCAATGTGGTTGCGCTTTATCCCTGGCTAATGCTGCCGGTAATTCCCGTGATAATCGTAATACTCGGTTTTAATTTTCTCGGAGATGGACTGCGGGATGCCGCAGATCCATACAAGTAACCGGGATTGGCTGGACGGTGGTTGAGCCGATCGAAACTCCTGGTTATGGTATCAGCTGCGCAGCTAACGACATTGATGCAGACAACTGGCATGCTCTGTGAAATAATCTGGCCCTGGGAAATTCCTGAAATATGAACATAGTGAGAGTTATAGTCATGAAGAAATTGAGACAGCTGTTTTTATTGGGTGTGCTGGTGATGGTATCTACAGGGGTGTATTCGGAAAGCTTCACCGGGGGCCAGCCTGTCAACCCCCAGCCGGAATCATCTGCACTCAGCCCGGGTCTGTCGATAAAGTATTTTTTTGATTATTTTAACCATATTGATGCAGTATCAAAAAAGACCGGCGGCAGGGAAGGCGAACCGTTGATGAATATTGACCACAACACAATCAATGGCAACGTATTGACCGCTGATCGGTCCATGGGTGTCGGGTCTCACATTCGTGGATTCATTAATCTGGAACAGACAGGTAATTATGTTTTTCGGATTGAGTCCAACGACGGGGTAAGAATTCATATAGCGGGCATAAAACTCTGGACTGATCCTGAAATTCACGGAAATCGTTGGTCGCGCCCCCTGGAATTTGATGTAAAGACGCCGGGGTGGTATGAGTTTCATATCGACTACTACCAGCGTAAAGGAACCTCGGCACTCAAGTTTGCGTGGACTCTGCCAGGTAGCAGCGAGGAAGAAATAGTGCCGGCTAGTGCATTCGCACATTAATTATGGTCATAAAGCGTGATCCAATCACGCTTGGCCACATCGCGAAGTTTTGATCCCGAACCAGCGGTACTACGTTGGCATTACTGCAAGAGACTTATTATGTCTTCGCGTTCCAGGATCTCCTCGGCCGGTCCTTCCGCCAGTATCTTCCCCTTGTCCATAACAATTATTCGATCAAATTTCCCCGCGTAGTCGAGGTTGCCCAAAACCCAGATAACCGTTTTGTTTTTCATTTGAGCCAGAATCTGGCTGGTCAGCCGCTCGGCGGTTTTTTTGTCGAACAGGGCGACGGCGTCGTTGACAACGAGAATATCAGGGTTTTTGATTAATGCCCGGGCAATAGTAACTTTTTGTTTCTGGATAGTGGTAAGTCGAGCGCCGGCAACGCCAACCCTGTATTCGAGACCGACTGACAGGATGTCATCCTTGAGGCCAGATTCGGCAATAAATTCATCGATTAAAATACCGACTTTTTCTCTTGCATTGGCCTGTCCATAAGAAATTCTCCCAAACAGGATGTTATCCTGGATCGACAGGTGGTTGGCGACCTGGTCTTCATTGTAAAACTCGATCAGGTCATTCTCATCGCCGAGCTCTTCCTTGATCAACAAGTGGGCCCTGACAATTTTTTGCTGGATTTCTTCCGTAATCAAACCAAGCCGGTGCCGGGCAACGGTCAGTTTCAGCGACAGGTTGACAAGGAGATCTGCATCATCCTCGCTAACATCACTGGCTGTTGTGTCGTCGGGCAAACGGGAGAGCCCGGTCAGTACTGGAAGCTGGTCGGCACTGACGAAGCTGAATTTCTCGAATAACGGACTGCTGTCAGGGACATCCGAGAATATTTCGGAAAGCGTTTTTGCGGTCTGCAATCCCACTGTAAACAGGGCCTCGGTCAATTCGGCCTTTTCCAGTGCTGCTTCCACAATTGCATGGGTTGATAGGGTCGCGAAGTCGGGATCATCATCGATCGGCGTACCGAAAAACAGGTTTTCGGCGACGCTCAGGTTTATATTATATTTATCATCGGTCAGGGTCTCCACGAGGTCGCTGTTTTCCTGTCGTGACAGGATTTCCCGAAGTTGCGTTCTCGCATTTACAATCCTGGCGGCCAGGTCAGGTTGTGACTCGGAATCTATGGTGGAAAACAGCCCCAGTTGATATATATCCTGGTCGAGGGTGGTTTGTCGGAGTATGTCTCTTAAATAGACATTGAATTCTTGCTCTGTGGGGAATCCGGCAGAAACCAGGTTGATCCAGTTCGCATTTACATCATCAACTGGGTTGCCGGACGCAATACTGTCGGTAATTTGTTTCTGCATGAGCTTCATTTCATCATCCGGGTAAGCAAAGTCTTCCATTGGCCTGTTCTTGAGACCGTAAACGAGATTTCCCATAACCGAGGTGTTGAATACGAAGGATTGCTGGTCTACGTAAGACATACTGCGGCCGAGCAGGGCTTCAGACAGCGATGCAAGGTTATTATCGGCCAGTTTCAGCTGGCCGCTGTCGGGCTGGGTCAGCCTGACAATCAACTTTACCAGGTCGCCCCTGCCACTGCCCCCGGGGCCGATAATGGCGACATGGGTGCCGGGATCGATGGATAACGAAACGCCATCCAGCGAGTTTACATAGTCGTCTTCGCTATAACTTAAGGCAGATCCGGATATGGAGGCACTGGAAAAATCAAAGTCAGAATCCTGGTCTTGTTGCATCTCCAGCGACAGCATATTTGCAGGCTGAAACTGGTCAATGACCTGGGCGTACTTAACCCGGACATCTTCGGTTATCTGGTAAAACTTGAGCAATTCTTTCCACGGCGAAGCAAGATCCTTGTAGGCGGCCAGTACGGCAACCAGGGCACCCAGTGTCAGCTCCCCCTTGATAACAAAATAGCCGCCAATCGAAAAAAAGAAAAATGGTGTTAGCTGGCCGAGAAAGTTGTTGAGGAACTTGATGAAGAACTTGCGTTTGTATATCTCAAACCGAATCCCGTAAATCTTGCCCAGTCTGCCGGAGACATGGGCTTTTTCGTAGTGTGAAGTATCATTTACATGAACATCTGATACCCCTGAAATGGCTTCCCCGAGCTTGTCGGAGAGGTGGCGAACAGCCTGTACCCGTTGTTTGGCCAGCTGGTTGACCTTGTTTTGTAATTTGGGAATAAAATATATCTGGGGCGGGTAAAGGGCGACAGCCGCCAGGCCAAGCCAAAGATCCTGGTTGAATATGAAAAACAGGTATGTGAACAACATGCCGCCCTGCATTGCGGGCAGCGCAAATGCGTCACCGATAAATCCCCCCAGGGGTTCGGTCTCGGCAGTGACCATTGGCAGCATTTCTGCCTGGGATACCTGTTTGAATCGATGGTTGGGAAATCTCAGGATCCTTGAAAAAAGGTCGAAACGGAATCGACGCAACATACGCTCTCCAACGATTCCCCGATAGACATTTGTGACATATTTTAATCCACCAGCAATCAGCACCAGGATCAGGAACAGGAAGCAAAGCAATAAAAGATAATCTATCTGGGTGATTTCAAAACCGAAAAACTCATCGGGAATACCGAGACCGCTGATCGCGCTGTTGATGATGATTTTTGGAATTTCCAGTGAGACGTATATCACCGGCATCGACAATAGTGTAAGCAGAAGTATAAAGATCTGATCTTTCTTTGTATGCTTGAGTATGTACCGGTATATTGAGGGGTCTATCTTGTTCTCGTCCAAGATCTATATCCACTGATGTTATTATTCCGAGATACTAGCATTACCCCAGACAATACCCAAATTTGAATGAAAAAAATCGCCTGCCTGGTCAAGGGATATCCGCGCCTTTCCGAAACCTTTATCGCCCAGGAAATCCTGGCACTGCAATCGGCGGGGATTGACATCAGTATCTACTCACTGCGATATCCTACTGATCCTTATACCCACCCGGTGCACAGTGAAATTCGCTCCAGGATCTACTACCTTCCGGAATACCTGTACCAGAACCCGCTACGCCTGTTAGCCGCTTTTTTATCGGTAGCATTTTCAGGGAGGTTCTACAAACTACTGAAGATTTTTTTCCACGACCTGGTTCGCGACTTTACTTTCAATCGCGGCAGGCGGCTCGGCCAGGCGGTCGTTCTGGCCAGGGAGATTGAGCCGGACCGGGACTGGATATATGCGCATTTCCTGCATACTCCGGCATCCGTCGCCCGCTACGCTTCTATCCTGACCGGCTTGCCCTGGAGCTGTTCTGCCCACGCCAAGGATATCTGGACCACCCCGCGTTGGGAAATATCGGAAAAACTTTCCGAGATGGAATGGCTGGTAACCTGTACCCGGGCGAATAGAGAATACCTTGGAAATATCACCGAAAATCCGGAGAAAGTATCCCTTTTGTACCATGGGCTTGATTTCACGCGATTCCCCCAGCCGCCATCCCGAGCCATGAACGACGGCAAGGAAGCATCGATGAAAGTCCGTATCGCTTCCGTGGGAAGGGCGGTCAGCAAGAAGGGCTATGATGTGCTGCTCCAGGCATTATCTGAACTCGAAGGGGATTTTTACTGGGAATTCATCCATATCGGCGGTGGACCACTACTGGGCGACCTTGAAATTCAGGCGAAATCTGCCGGCATCGAGAAGAAAATTTCCTGGCTCGGGCCGAAAAGCTTTCATGAGGTACTGGATTGCTACCGACAGGCGGACATATTCGTCCTGGCATCCCGGATTGATCCTGGCGGCGATCGCGACGGGCTGCCCAATGTGCTGATGGAAGCGATGACTCAGGAGGTTGCCTGTATCGCTACCCTGGTTTCAGGCATCCCGGAACTGTTGAAACACGATATCAACGGGCTGCTGGTAGACCCGGAAGACCCGCAATCGCTGGCACGCAGTATATGTAGAACTTGGTCGTGATCCAGAACGAAGGAAACGACTGGGCAGGCGGGGCAGGGAGGATGTGCAGCAGTATTTCAACTTGCAGGACAATATCCCGGCCCTGGTCAGGCGGTTTGGTTAGATGAACATTGGATTCTATGCTCCCCTTAAATCGCCGCATCATCCAGTCCCTTCCGGAGACCGTCGTATGGCACGATTGCTGCTCAGGGCGCTTGAAGAAAGCGGCCACAGGGTCACAGTTATTTCCCTATTAAGGAGTTGGGAAGGGAGAGGAGACCGGCAAAAACAGCAGGAAATCCAGCAACAGGCGGGCACTGAGCTTACCCGGATCCGGCACCGGGGACTTGGACATGGGCTGGACATGGTATTCGTGTATCACCTGTACCACAGGGCTCCGGACTGGATCGGGGTTG
>PVMK01121152.1_pt1 | contig 22021 bp, 24 predicted proteins | sample 1853481 | NCBI WGS metagenome assembly PVMK01 (sample SAMN08533507, study PRJNA380276) | Marine sediment metagenome, whole genome shotgun sequencing project.
GCTCGTTTTGGTGTGCAACCAAGGAGTTCTCACGATGCGCATCGCCCGCTGGGAACCAACATAGACCTTGAGCGAGTCTTCACCCTGCAGGATGAGCGTACCTTGTCTAAAAACTTGACCCTGCAATACAAGAAAGTGGTTTACCAGATCCAGACTTCCCGTCCCAGTTATGCCATGAAGAACGCTCTGGTCACTGTCTGTGAAGATGACCAGGGCACAATCGCTATCCTTTATAAAGGTCAATCCCTGGAGTACTCGATCTACCAGAAACAGCAGCGCCAAGCTGAAGTGGTTTCCAGTAAAGCTATCGATGAGAAACTCAAGAAACCCTATAAGCCCGCTAAAGACCACCCTTGGCGCAGAGATGGACAATTCAAAAGAAGAAAACCCAACTCTGAGGTGTCTCTCTATGAGACTAATCCATCCTCTGATTGATGTCTACAAGATTGTCCCCAATAGGACATCTGTACTTTGCAGAAAATAGGACATTTCTACTTTGTCTTGACAGTGATATTTCACAAAAAGATCGATATATTCAGTCCCCCAATATCTAGCAAAAATAATTTCCGGCAGGAGATTAACGCGAACTTATTCGTTCTCTTCACCTGCGGCAATCCGAAGAGTGGCAAGATTTTCTGCCAGGCTGGCCTTGTCGTTGAAGATGCTGGAACCTGCAACAAGAACATTTGCGCCTGCTGACACCACTTCTTGTGCAGTTGATGGGTTTATGCCCCCATCGACTTCCAGATCTACATGAGCCAGGTCGCTCTCTTGCAGCATTCGGTGCAGCCGGGAGATTTTCCTGGTGGATGATGCCAGATAAGCCTGACCACCAAAGCCCGGGTTGACCGACATGACCAGGACTAAGTCAATCTCCCCGAGCACTTCTTCCAGTGACACCAAGGGGGTGGAAGGATTCAGCGTGACACCAGCTTTGAGTCCAAAATCCTTGATCTGCTGTATTGTACGGTTCAAGTGAGGGCAGGTTTCAACATGCACAGTGATCAGATCAGCTCCAGCAGCGGAAAATTCGGGGATCAAGCTTTCCGGCTCTTCGATCATCAAGTGCGCTTCTAACAGGGCACCTGCCTTTTCCACATGAGGTTTAATTGCTTCTACGACCAGAGGGCCAAAGGTTAGATTAGGCACAAAGCGTCCGTCCATGACATCGACATGGATGCGCTCAGCGCCAGCTTGCAGTACTTGCTCAATCTGCTCACCGAGCCGGGTCAAATCAGCAGTGAGAAAGGAGGGTGCGATTTCTACGGGCATTATTTTCGCTCCTTGACCTGGATGCCATCTTCTCCAGCGATGATAACGACATCAGCCATATCCAGGAATAAACCCTGTTCGACGATACCGGGTTGATCCGCGAGGCTCCTGCCCAGCTTGTACGCATCCGGGATACCATCTTTGAACCAGCAGCGTACGAGGTAGTTTCCATTATCGGTAACCACCGGTTGCCCGTCCTGCTCCAGCCATAATTCAGCCCGGCAGCCGAGACTGCTGAGCCAGCGCAGTTGGGCACCAAACTCAAATTGAACGATCTCGATAGGCAGTGGCCCTTTGCCCAGGCGGGGCACCAGTTTGGTTTCGTCGGCGATGACGAGAAATACCTCAGCATGGGATTCAATGATTTTTTCACGCAGTAAAGCGCGGCCCAGCCCTTTGACAAGATTAAGGTGCGGATCGATCTCGTCAGCCCCATCGATCGCCAGATCAAGCCTGGGGAGATCCTGGTGAGGAGACAAACCGGTTAATGGCACCAGCGGGATGCCCTCGCCTCGCGCGAGCCGGGCGATTCCTTCCGAGGTAGGAACACCAACGACATCCTTGATCTCCCCGGAGCGCAATACTGAACCCAGCATCTTGATGAACTCGGTCGTGGTAGTGCCGGTACCCAGTCCTAAAGCCATGCCATCCTGCACATAATCAAATGCCCGCTGGGCAGCTTGCTGCTTTAGGTTCATTCAAACACTCCACGGTATGGAAAGATCCTGCTAAATGGTCCTGCCATAGTATAACGTCAGATCTGTGGATTTTCACGGCTGGCGTGGACAAGGTAAATGCCCGCTAATACTGCCGCCCCACCGATCACCTGCCCCATCCCCAGCGTCTCACCCAGTAAAGGGATTGCCAGTAACGCAGTCACCACGGGTTGTCCGAGCATGGTGGGAGCAACCAGCGATGCGGGTAAGTAACCCAAGGCATACCCGACAGCCAGGTAACCGCCAATTTGAGAAACCAGGGCTGCACCCAGAAATGCCAAGTAGCTCTGTACAGGGTAACCCGTAATTGGCATCCCGAATCCAAGGCTGATTATCAGTAAGCAGATAGCGCTGATCAGGCTTACCATCCAAATATAGGACAATGTATCCCAATGGACCCGGCCGCGCTGTGTGACGAGAAAGTAACCCGCATAGAAACAGCCTGCTGCAAGCGCCATCAGGCCGCCGATACCAAGAGAACCTTGACGCAAGAAATCAGTCCCCAAAACGATAGCGGCGCCCGCGAGTGTGAGTATTAGCCCCAACCAAAAACCTCTTTTAAGCTGTTCTTTCCAGACCAACCAGGCGAACACTGCTACCCACAAAGGGGCAGTGTTCGCTAACAGGGTGGCATTGGCAGCGGTGGTGAAATTTACAGCTGTATTCCAGAAACCATGGTCAAGCGCTGTTAACACACCCCCCAGGATCGGGAAGATCAAGATCGCCCAGGTGATTTTCACTCCCTTGCGCCGGCGAATCACGACTAATGGAAGCAGGATCAAGGCCGCGAGACCGAGGCGGTAAAATCCTACGACAGGACCAGGTGCATTCGCCCAGCGTACAAATAATGCGGAAAAACCCAACGCAATCACGCCAAATCCAAGCGCAAGGTATGGCAACCAAACACGATTCACAGATGAAGATGGCGGCAATGATGGCATTTGTGTGTTATTCCCTAATGTTAATAAATTCGCTTTAAGATTTCCTTTGCGGAATCTTTAAGATCGCGGTATAATACCGCCCTCTTGAGAGGACGCAAAACTCCCATTTGGGGGGTGTCATTGAACAATAAACCTCTTTAAGGCGAGTGAGGATGAAAGCCAAAATACTGTGGATTGAGGGAAAACGGACCTTCGGCCCGTATTTTATCCCAGATTTACGAAAAAAAGGCTTCACAGTCGAAATAGTATCTTCTGGCAAAGATGCCAACCAGTTTCTATCAGGCGATAAATGCGACCTGGTAGTGCTCAACGCTGCCACCTTCCGTACCAGCGGCAAGCGGATTTGTAATGATATCCGTATTAAGTGGGAAAAATTGCCCATCCTGATGATTGCCAACCCGGATAAACCTGTTTCAAAGGACGTTGGGGCTGATGTCTTGCTGGAGCTGCCATTTACCATCCGCAAGCTCGTCAACCGGATTAATCCGCTGTTACCTCACTCCAGCAACAGGGTGCTGCGAACTGGACCCATCCATCTCGACTTAGAGCGACGCATCGTACGCTGCTTGGATAAAGAAGCTCACCTTACACCCCGCTTGACCAGCTTGCTGCGATTCTTCATGGAACATCCCCAACGAGGTGCTTGAACGGGAAGATATATTCCGCAAGATTTGGAATACAGAATATACGGGGGACACGCGCACACTGGATGTGCATATTAGCTGGATCCGGCAGGCGATCGAACAAAATCCGCGTAAGCCACGCTACCTGATAACCATCCGCAGTGTTGGCTACAGGTTGGATATTTAAAGTTAGTTCAAATCCCCTTTTCAACAAAAGTCTTCAGGGTGTCAAGGTAGTATTGGGGCAGACCAATATCGTACCGGCGACCCTCCATGATTAAACCCATGAATCCGTCGTCACGCCGCAGGCTATCGAGGGCAGAGGTAAGTTGGAATTCACCGCGTTCGCGTACATTATTCTCAATATGCTCTTCAAGATATTCGAATAACTGGGGTTTGATGATGTACAAACCAAACACGGTCAGGTATTCATCAGCTGCCAAGCCGGGCACCAACAAGTTGTTGCGGGCATAATCAATGGTGGGTTTCTCCGCGAATTCGGTCACATTCAGCAGGCGTTCTTCATCAATCCAAACTCCTGCTACGGTTCCAAAGTTGGCAATCTGGTCTTCTGGTGTACGGCGCAGACCAAGCACATTCATGCCGTGCATTTTATAGGCATCCAAAAGCTGCTTTGCACACGAATTTCCCTCGCTGGCCCGGTATAAGTGGTCACCGAGCATTAGCAAGAATGGTTCATCGCCGATGGCTTCACGAGCACTATAGACAGCATGCCCGAAACCCTGCTGAGTCTGCTGGGTGACAAACGTGACCCGCCGACCGATTTCAAGCAGCCGCTGAGCATATTCTTGAAAGTGAGGAGGCAGCTTATTAAAATTCTCAATCGAAACCTGGGCGTTAAAAAAGGAGCGGAAATCCTCCAGGTCATCTTCCTGTACGATGATAATCACTTCTTCCAAGCCAGCCTCGAGCGCTTCTTCGACGATTAAAAGGATAGCTGGTTTTGCAATACCGTCCTGGTCCACAACCGGGAAAAGCTCTTTTTTTGGTAGCTTTTGTGGCTGGGAACAGGCGAGTCCCAAAGCCTGCTGCCGGGATGACTGCCTTGCGCACCTGCTGGCCTGGTCGCAGGGTTAGCTCCAGGCACTCGACACCCAGGTCGCGTTCCAGGATCTCGATTACCGCTTGCTGATCAGACAGACTTTTAGCAATAAATTGAGCAGTGCCATCGCCCTGGGAACCTACGCCCTTGCCGCCCCAAATGTGGGGTTTGAGAGGTGGGTGCTCTAATACTTTGTGCAGCACCGGTGCAGTTAGCTCCTCGGGGCAAACGGGGGTCGCATAGCGGTCAAAGAAAGTCTGCGCTTCACCCATCAGTTTTCCCAGCTGCTCCCCCTGGGAATTGGCCAATAATTCAACGGCTTGTTGGGTGACCCGCTTGTTGATCGGTCCAAGCAGTTCCTGCACGCCGCGTTCCAGGTCATTTTCAGCAAACGGGTAGCAGCGATTCAGGCGGTTTAGGATTTCCATGGTGTCCTTTTCAGCACCCAGATCAACAACCACAAAATGCAGCTGCTCCTCAACCTGCAGCTCGATCGTATCCAGGCGATCGCCATCGAAAACCATCAGCACCGGGCGGTTGCCAAAAGCACACCCCTGATCCATGCGTCCACAGCGGGAGGGCGTTGTGATCTCGCCCATGTAAGCCAGCTCCATCTCGCCCCGGATGGTCAGCTTCAGATCATAGATGCGGTTGAATGCCCTACCCGTAAGGACACTAATTGCAGCGCTTGATGACAAGCCCTTCTTAACCGGCAGGTCGGTTTTATAGTTGTTGATCACCAGGCCGCGCACGTGGTAATTAGTCAGCACCTGGTAAGCGACCCCGGCGATATAGCTCCAAAATCCACCCTTCTGGGCTTCCTCCAGCAGGGTGTTCGGTTGCATGGGAATCTCATATGGTCCAATCTTTTCGCCTTCTTCGGTGGTGGAGGTGAGCACCAACGATGTTGGATGCGGTTCGACTTCTGCATATATACCCTGGTCAGTGCCGGAAATCAGAGTGTAGCCTTTTTCTACATCCGCGTTGATGCGCCGGTAGCCGCCAGCCCAATCCGAATGTTCGCCAAAGATACAGATGCGACCCGGTACGAAGAGTTTCATGTATTCATCCCGGGATTACGAGTTGAGTTTGTTCACCATCGATCATCACCATGCGTACGGCGATGTTTTTTCCATTGAGCGGTTTCGGCAGCATCATTTCTGTGGGGATAGTACCCTTTTTATGTGGGCGTACAGCCTGGTTTGCGCTTCGAAAAGTTTGCCCATCCCAGTCCGGATCGATCTCCCAATAGTCAAGACCATCTAACAAATCAGGGTTGATGCTCATTAGTCGGTCAGAAATCCGAATATCGGAGGAATTACCCTCCGCCTTGGGCATCTCGATGCTTGATTCAGTAAGCAGATTAAAAGCTTGATCAGACCCCGAAATATGCCTGGAGCGCGTGGTGTGGATCGCCCGCCACGAGATATCGCTGGCGATAAAGCGACGTCCATGCCTGGAAGCGACCAAGGATGTCGTTCCAGCTCCGCAAAAGAAATCCGCCACGATATCGCCAGGATTAGAGCTGGCCAGGATCAATCGCTCCATCAAGGCCTGCGGCTTCTGCGTCGGGTAGCCTGTCCGTTCGTTGTGCAACCGAGCAACCACGGGGAAATACCACCAATCTTCAGGAACTTTACCGCGCTCAAGATCGGGTACTTTTCCGAACCCTGCTTTCGGTGAAGATGCAAAAGTTTTGATCGTGTTTGGATTATAGGGTTCGCGAACTGCGTCCACGTTGAAGGTGTACGTTGGACTTTTGGTATATGCCAGTATGGTATCGTGCTTGCGGTTGAAAGCGCTGCGGATGGGAGATGGACCGTGATAAACCCAGATGATCTCATTCATCAGGCGTTCAGGTCCAAATATTTCATCCAGAAGCAGGCGAGCATAGTGGTCCGCATGCCAGTCCAGATGAAGGTACAGGCTGCCGTGCGGCGCCAATAGCCGGTGCATCAGCTGCAGCCGGGGATAGAGCATATCCAGGTAGGTTTCGATGTTCGGCCAGTGATCTGCATAACCATCAGCCAGCTGCCACTCTTCGGGACGCCGGGAATCTTCATCGCGACCAACTCTCACTGGATAGCGGCGGTTGGTAAAGAATGGTGGATCGGCATAGATCAAATCAATCTGCCCCTCATATTCAGGCAGCAGTGCAGACATGACCGCCAGGTTATCCCCCAGGATCAGCTGATCTTCAGGAACTCCTTGCGGGTAATCGTTTCCCTGCGGGTAAACAATCGAATCCAAATGCAGGCTGGAATCAACAGGCTGGTAGGGGGTTTTCGAATCCCAGGTGAGAGAAGGCATCGGTTCGGATATTTATTGAGTGTAATCTATGCCAATAGTATTAATATCTTTGAAATTTTTCCTGCAGAATTTCTGCCAGAGTCGGTTGGCCAATCTCCTGGAGTTCGTAACGCACCCGTTGGCTTGGCTTATTAATCTTCAGCAAGCCTGCCAGGTTGATCGGTGTGCCGATCACCACCATCTCAACATCGGCGTTGTTGATGGTTTGTTCGAGCTCGTGCATCATTTCATCGCCATAGCCCATGGCCGGCAAGATCTCGCCGGTGTTGGGATACTTGCGGTAGGTTTCAAGGATCGAACCCACCGCGTAGGGACGCGGATCAACGATCTCGGCCGCGCCAAAACGCCTGGCGGCCACCCAACCAGCGCCGTATGCCATCTCGCCGTGCGTTAAGGTTGGCCCATCTTCGACAACTAAGACCCGCTTATCGCGAATAGCGCTTGGATCGTCAACGAACAGTGGTGAAGCAGCCTCAATGACTATGGCCGAGGGATTGAGCTGGTGCAGGTTCTGGCGTACTACCATGACATCCTCAGCCGCCGCGGTATCAACTTTGTTGATAACAAACAAGTCGGCAGCCCGCGCGTTGGTCTCTCCTGGATGGTAAGTCAGCTCATGTCCAGGACGATGCGGGTCAGCTACTACGATGTGCAGGTCGGGGGTATAAAACGGCAGGTCATTGTTGCCGCCATCCCACAAAATGATATCCGCTTCACCTTCTGCCTGGCGCAGTATGCGCTCGTAATCGACCCCGGCATATACCAGCACACCATTGTCGATATGAGGTTCGTATTCCTCGCGCTCCTCAATAGTGCAGTCATGTTTATCAAGATCTGCATATTCGGCAAAACGTTGAACGGCTTGTGCGACGAGATCACCGTAAGGCATCGGATGGCGGATCGCAGCTACTTTATATCCCATATCACGCAGCAGGATGGATACCCTGCGGGTGGTCTGGCTCTTTCCGGACCCTGTGCGCACTGCGCAGACAGCCACAACGGGCTTGGTGGATTTTATCTCGGTCTTGCCAGGTCCCAGGAGCTGAAAATCAGCTCCTGCCGCCAGCACCTCTGAAGCCTTGTGCATCACATACTCATGTGGGACATCGCTGTATGCAAAAACTACCTGCTCGATATCCAGATCGTCGATCAGCCGGATTAATTCTGACTCAGGATAGATTGGTATCCCTTCCGGGTAGTTCGCCCCGGCTAATTCCGGTGGATATTTACGTCCCTCAATGTTTGGGATTTGGGTGGCGGTGAAAGCTGCTACTTCGTAATCGGCGTTGTCGCGGTAGAACGTGTTGAAGTTATGGAAATCACGCCCCGCGGCGCCCATGATCAGCGTACGAATAGGTGGCATTTTCAGATTTTTCTCCTAATAGTTTGTTTTTGAATGATTACGTATCCGTATTCACATCACTTCCGGAGCCTGGATGCTTAATAAATTCAAGGCATTAGCGATTGTCTGGCGAGCTGCAGAAACCAACCGCAAACGGGGATCGCGTATTCCGGGCTCGGCTTTTAGTACCGGGCAGTTTTTGTAGAAGTCATTGAAATCGCGCGCAAGTTCAAAGGCCAGGTTGGTGATATGCAGGGTTTTATATTCTTCTGCTGCGCGCTTCACCTCGTTGGGGAAGCGGGCGATTGTATCAATCAATTGAATTTCAGCTTCAGCTAGCTCATGGTTGATTGGGCCAGAATCTGGAAGAGATCCATCCAATCGCCGCAGGATGCTGTTCGCCCGCACATGAGCATATTGAATATATGGGGCTGCCTGTCCGTTGAAATCCAAGGCGCTCTGCCAGTCGAAGGTGACAATCTTGGCATTATCCCTCGCCAGCATGGGATATTTTAATGCGCCTAATCCCACTGCTTCAGCAACGGCTCCCTTTTCTTCCTCACTCAGAGAGGGATTTTTCTCCTCGACGGTCTGCATGGCACGCTGCACCGCCTCTTCGATCAGCAGTTCAAGCAAGACGATCGTACCATCCCTGGAGGCCATGACCACGTTGCCGGGCAGATTAACCACCTCGTACGGCAGGTGCTGGCTGCGATTCGCCCATGGATAGCCGGCAATTTCCAGGGTCTTGAAAACCTGCTGGAAATGCAGCGACTGGCGAACATCAACAATATAAATCGACGACTCGAGCTGGTAATCTTCAAATTTCTGGATCGCCAGAGCCAGGTCCTCAGTCGCATAGAGCGCGGTGCCATCAGAGCGCAGTACAACCAGCACCCGGTATTTTTCCACCTCTAAGCCAAGTTTTTCATCGATGCGAACGATTACTGGTCCGTCTTCTGAGCGCTCATCTTCAGCGATCCCTTTCTCAATCAGCTGCTGGACAACTTTCTTACCAGGCTGCTCCATCTCCGAGTTTGAGTACCAGCGGTCGAAATGAATATCCAGGATGGCATACATTTCTTTGAAATGATCCATCGACCATTGGCGGGTCTCTTCCCAGAGTGCGACAACTTCCGGATCTCGCTGATCCCAGCGGGAATACAGGTCCCGAACCTCGACTTCCAATTCGGGATCACTTTCCAAGCGCTGGACGGCTTCACTGTACAGGTCTCCCATCCAGCTGGTTGTATTTTCAGGTGGTTTTTCGCCCATGTGACTGCGCATGTAATTCCAAAGCCACTTAATCACATGCAAACCCATATCGCCAATATAGTTGGCTCTTACAACATCATATCCAGCAAAGTCAAGGATGCGAGCCAGCGTTTCACCCAGGATAGCGCTGCGCAGGTGCCCAACATGGAAAGCTTTGTGCGTATTGGGATTGGAATATTCAACCATCACTGTTTTTCCTGATGGTGGCTGTCGGCCAAACTCTGAACCGCTTTCCAGCACCTCGTCAACTACACGTTTGGAAAACGAATTGGATGAATAGTAAAGGTTCAAGAAGCCATTAACAGCTTCTACCCGGCTGAATCCATCCGGGATCTCCAGATGTTCAGCTAAACCCGAGGCGATCTCCTGGGCTCTTTGGGGGACATTAACCTTTTTTCCAGCGCGAGCTTCCTGGGCAGCCAGCGGAAAACACGGGGTTGAGATACCCCAGCTGCCTGAGAATGGAATCGAATTCCATTGAATTGCTGCTGGTTCTGGGATATCCTGGCTGTTGAGATATTCCCTGATTCGAGCCTCGATGGCTTGTTGTTCGTGTTCAAACATCGCAATCCCACTGCATGTAGATTTTCCTGTGCTTCCGGAAATGGATTATAACATTCAACATATTTTTTGAAACTTTAACAGCAAAACGGGAGCTGAACAGCTCCCGTTGGATTCAAATCAAATGGAGAAAATGAAGTTCTTATGCCTGCTGCTTTTCTAAAGCTGATAGCTGTTTCATCAGCCGGCTCTTGCGGCGAGCGGCGTTGTTCTTGTGAATTACGCCCTTTTCAGCAGCTTTATCCAGTGCTTTCACTGCCTTGAATGTAGCTTCACGGGCTTCATCTAAATTCTCTTCAACCAGCGAGACGCGGGCATCGCGAATAAAAGTGCGAGCCTCGCCACGGTAAACCCGATTGCGCAGGCGGCGTTTCTTATTCTGCCGGTTTCTTTTTATTGCGGACTTGAGATTTGCCAAAGTAGTGCCTCCAACTTGTCTTTACGGTTATGCAGCGCGTAATTTTACTTGATCCGCTTCGTTTTGTCTAGCTAACCGCGTTAGTTCATCTAAAATGTTACTGAAGTATCATCGTTAGGTCAAAAGAAAATGTTACTGAGGCTAACGATGTCCGAAACAGAACAGATGAGTTTCAATGAGTATAATAGCGATATATTCCTTTCCCATCCAAGTTTCTTACCTTTATTGTTGAGAATCCTGATTACTGGTTTTGTCAACCCCCTTGCAACATAATAATTAGGAGCGCGCAATGGTTGATAATTCTCAAGGAGAGTATCTGGTCCAGGAGCTGGACCCAATAATATTGTCTACCCCTTTCAAGATCCAAACCAGCTGGCACGTGATCAGCGGGGCTCCCTGCTCGGGAAAAACGACCCTGATCGATCAATTGGCCGGGGTTGGATACCGGATAGCTATCGAGACCGCCCGCGAGTATTTCGAGATTGAGATGGCGAAAGGACGTACGAGCTAGGAGATTCGCGGCAGCTGGCATACACTCCAGTGGGGTATATTTGGGATGCAGAAGAATCTTGAGAACGGATTATCGCCGGAGCAGGTTGTTTTTCTCGACCGCGGGCTGCCTGATTCACTAGCCTTTCACCGCGTATGGGGTCTAAATCCCAATGAATTATTACTCGATTGCCGCAAACATCGCTACACATCGGTGTTCATCCTGGACCGGCTGCCTTTTATTCGTGATAAGCAGCTTGACCCGGAGGATGAAAAGTCCGCCCAATTTATTGATGATTGGCTTGAACGCGATTATGCTGCCTTGGGCTACCGTGTCGTGAGGGTACCGGTCCGTTCCCCTGAAGAACGGCTAGATTTCGTGCTGGAGCGAATAACTGACCTGAAACAAAGGTGTTTTTTCTAATGGGAAGGTCTCTCGAAAACCGTAAGCGAGTGCCCAATATTAATCTTCAGCGATGATTCCAGGCCAGGAGGAGATTGGATCAGTTGATTTAACAACGTGCATCCCCGCTTCAGAAAACCTGGCAAAATCTGCATCCGCTTGCTCCGTATAATCGATCGCCCCGGGAACGACGACTGGAGATGTACAATCTTCTAACAGGTATACCTTCCCGGCCATTTTGGAATCAATCCCCTGAATTTGATCCTGGAGATCGCTCACAGTCCATGCCACGCAGTGACTTTTCGCCTGCCCGGCGAACACAACGGCATCATAATCCTGGACTTTACGGAGGATCTTGTTGCTCTTATCAGCCAGCTTTTCGTCCTTTGGTCCCCTGAGAACTTCTGGACCGATGGCAGAGTAATGCTCTGTAAATGGATAAGCGCCCTTGATCTCAAAGTCAGGGCGACTGTAGCGCGCGATAGTGTGAAAGAACAGCGCCTCTTCAATCGATGAGACCAGGGCATGTCCTATGCCTCCCAGCATGGCATGATAAGGCCAGATGGTCAGGTTGTATTTACCTTTTTCGGCCAGGCGGGACGTGTAATGCTCCAGCAAGGTTTGCCCATGTTCTGCGGATACATTCATATCCTCAGCCAGGATTGGATTGAACCTCCAACGCCCTTCCTGGATATCCTCTGCGCTGACGAGAGCATAGGGAGGTGGGTGCTCACCCTTTTCATTTACCAGGAAGATGGGGTGGAAAATCTGGGTTGCCTGGTGGGTATCCAGGGTGAGAAGGATATGCGTAATAGCGCCCAGGTTGCGGTAAATAAATTGCACCAGGCGGGTGTTATCGTCAACAGCCCCAGAACCTGAGCGTCCGCCAACAAACAACTCAAAATCCGGGATGCAGAATGTATTCTGGACATCGATCAGGACCAGGGCAATTTTGAAGCGATCCTGCTCATTTGGCTGCAGCTTATGGGTATTTGCCCAGGCGCGGGCTTCACCGGCACGCTCTGCATAAGGAACGCGCCATACCTGGCTCACTTTCTTTGGTTCAAAATGGGCTGGGATGGGTAATTCGGGGTGAATTTTTACCTGCGGCATTTTACTTCTACCAGTTTTGCTGCGCTTCCCAGCAGTATATCCGAACTGGCAAAACCTTTCAGTTGATCAACAGCAATAATCCAGGCGGCGATAACTTTAATCGTGGTGATGGGTTTCTGCCGGGGGTACCTGCGCCAACCCGGGCAGCTTGTCAGCCAGTTTAGCCGGTGAGTGGATCAAGATTGGTAAATGCTGAGCGCAGATTGATAGTTCCTGCCCTTGATATTCAAGCGCCAGGAGTGGAACCTGGCTGCTGTCGCGTTCACAATATAAACAGTAATCTTTGGAAATGGTCATAAGGTCTCCTAATAAAATTAGTCTGGCGTTGAATTGTTCGTCAGCGAGAGGTTTTTCGACGTTTGTGCTTTGATCCGTGATATGAGGGTGCAGTGATTCCGAGAATTTTGCATAAACGCTTATCCAGCATTCTGCTCCGTAGCCGGTCATCGATTTCATCAACCCTTTTGGAAGTCGTAATCACAGTTGGCAATTTTGCGTTATACCTGGTATTGAATAGTTGGTACAGCCTCTCTTTTACCCAAGGTGTTGCTGCTTCTGTTCCTAAGTCATCAAGGATTAGCAGGGAACAAGTTTGAAATTCTTTGAATTGGCGATCAAAACGAACTTTACTTTCAGGATTAAATGTCGACCGAAGATGATCCAATAATTCTATGCTGGTAACAAAGACAGGAGGTCGTCCTTCTTCAGTGCGATAATTGCCAATTGCAGCTGCAAGATGAGTTTTTCCACATCCATAAGGTCCAGAAAATACAAGCCAGCCATCAGGTTTTTCCGCGAAATCTAAAGCTGCACGGAATGCTTTCTCAAGACTCTGTAAATCCTGTGGCGATAATCCTTCTCCCCGGCGATCACTAAAATCACCAAAAGTCAATCCATCAAGCGCATCGAGAGATGAGTGAGATGGATGGTTAGTATCATCAAGCGGTTGTCTGTAGTCAGGAGCGATGATCTCAACTCGAGTTACCAGTTCAGGATCCATCAACCTGGAACGAATTCGCCCTTCTATCTCTTCTAATGCAAGGTTGGTCGTAACTACTAGTGAAAGACGATTGATATAACGATAATTGATAATCTGGAATAATTTCTCTTGAGCCCAGGAGGTTGCGTTTTGAGTTCCAAAATCATCCAAAACTAGTAATGGGATTTGACGGATTTCTTCAAATCTTTGTTCAAATGTTGATTCAGGGTCTTCATACGAAAAACGTAATGCATCCAGGAGATCTGGGACAGTGAGAAATAGTGTTGGTACACCGAGCCCGACTGCAAAGTTTGCAACAGCAGCAGCCAGGTGAGTTTTACCGCTACCGTAAAGGCCTTCCAGCAATAACCAACCCTGCAAGGATTTTGCAAATTGTTGTGCTTGATTGTAGGCCAGCTCAATCGAATCAGCCTGATAATTACTGAGACCAATTAGACCTCGCGATTCGAAATTTTCAAATGTTAAATTACTCAGCTCATCCAGGTTGCTGAGCGAGAATAGGCGACGATGCACCTGCTGACTCACCTGAGCCTGACGGCATGTGCAGGTGACGATCTTGCCAAAATCAGGATCACCGACCGGGACATCAGCCCGTAAATAACCCAGGCCGCCACAATGCGGGCATTCTGGATCACCTGCCAGGTCAGCCTGCGCCCGTGCTGCGGAATCCTCAGTGCTCGATGAAGTCGGAGAATTCTCCTTCGACGTAGCGGCGGCGATCCTTTTCAGTGTCTCGTCGATCCGTTCGCTCATCACGTCCTCCTTCCTGCCAACGCTTGAGAATGGCATCCACATAAGTCCAGCGGCGGACATTATTCTCCACTGCGATGCGAACTGCGTCCTCGATCCAATTATAAGGATAGCTCTGTTCAGCCTCTTTCAGCGTATCGGCAATCATGGGTGTTAAAGGTCCAATGTTCTCTTCATATAAATGGTAAATATTGGGTGCCTGTGGTATCAGCTCTAACGGTGCATCCGCATCTCCTGAATGTCGCCACTCACCCGCCTCAACGGCTCGTAAGGCTGCGCGTCCCTTGGGGGAATTCAGGAAATAAAGGTCTTGCGGACCTGTTTCTAATTCAATTGAAGCCCTGAGGAACGTGCTTCTTTCAATGCACAGCGAGAGGGCTTCATCCAAAACTTCAGCGGCCTTTTCTGGATCCTGCGCCAGCCCCTGCATGAATACCTCGTCTTGCGAAAAATTCTCACGGCGCAGGTAGCGGAACGCGCCTTCCATGCGGTGCAGCAGTCGAAAAGCATAAATCGTGGTTTTTAATTCCCCGAGATGCTCGATTTCCGGCAGCAAGTCTTTGAAGAAAAGGTCAGGTATGCCTGTGAAGTGCATCTTTCCTTCAGGAAAACCAGAAAACTCATTCATAAGTATGGATCACGCCAGCTTGGACAAATCCACATCGCGGGTGGCAGCGTTCTCAAATTTTGCCAAACCGCTGCGGAAGATCAGTTCGATGGAACCCGTGGGACCATTGCGGTGTTTCGAGATCTTAATCTCGGCTACATTTGGCCGGGTGGTGTCTTTGTCGTACATATCCTCACGATGGATGAACATGACCACATCGGCGTCCTGCTCAAGGCTGCCGCTCTCTCGCAAGTCTGAAAGCTGCGGCTCTTTGTCTGCCCGCTGCTCGATGGCCCGCGAGAGCTGGGCAGCAGCCAGCACCGGCACATTGAGCTCCCTGGCAAGAATCTTCATATTGCGCGAGATGTAAGAGACTTCCTGCACCCGGTTCTCGATGCGCATCCCACCGCTCATCAACTGCAGGTAGTCAACCAGGATCAGGTCCAGGCGAAACTCGAGGTGCAGTCGGCGACACTTGGTGCGCAGCTGCAGCGGGGTTAATCCGGGGGTGTCATCAAGGAAGATGCGTGTATCCCCCAGCATTTCAATCGAGTGTGCAAAAAGCGGCCACTCGTCCTCAGTCAATTGGCCGGTACGCAGGTGATGGATATCGATGCCTGTCTCCTGGGCGATCAAGCGCTGCACAAGCTGTTCGTTCGCCATTTCCAAGGAGAAAATAGCGACATGCTTCTTGTGAATCTGGGCAGCATTCTTGGCGGCTGAAAGCATGAAAGCGGTTTTTCCCATACCAGGACGACCTGCGATCAGCAAGAAATCAGAAGGCTGCAAGCCGCCCAGGAGCTTGTCCAGGTCGATGAAGCCGGATGGAACACCGAAGGTGTCTTCACCGCGGCGCATGAGATAGTCGATGCGATCATAATAATCCCCCAGGACCTGCTGGATGGGCTGCAGATCGCGCGTCAGGCGCCGCTCGCTGACACCGAAGATGGCTTTCTCCGCCTCATTCATCACCTCGTCGATGCTGCTGTCTTCTTTATAGGCCATCTTGGCGATCTGGTTGGCAGCATCCAGCATGCGGCGGCGGACCGCGGTCTCTTCAACCACGCGACCATATGCCTCAGCATGCAGGGAGGTAGGTACATTATTGATCAGCGCGGTCATGTATGCCGGACCGCCAACCTCGCCGAGCTGTCCCTTCTGGTCCAGCTCTTCGGTTACGGTCAGGAAATCAATCGGGGTGCGCTGCTCCTGGAGCTTGGTAAACGCGTCCCAGATCCAGCGATGACGATGAATATAAAAATCATCGCCAGTCAAAAATTGAGCCACATCGTAATATGCTTCCGGGTTGATCAGGATCGCACCGATGACAGCCTCTTCCGCTTCGCGGCTGTGGGGTACGACCTGCGGTCCAGGTGATGTACTGACTTCTTGGGTAGAGAGATCGCTCATGGGTTCCTAAAAGATAAACTCTCGATTACTTGGTAATAATAGCTTTCACGGATAAAAAACCGGGGTCACCGGTCGCAAAACCGCTTACACCGGCCATCTTCAATAGATTAAGTGATCACTCTGTATCATCATCACCATTTTCTTCATCATCTGGTTCAGAGGACATGCTATCGAAAAAATCTTCGAATACAGATAAGCGTTCTGACCCGGCTTCAGGGGCGTCCAATATATCTTCCTCCCCCTCCTGCAGATCTTCTTCCGGGATAATACCGGCCGTATCCATCACGGATTGAGTGACCAGGATCGGTACGTGTGCACGCACAGCTATGGCCAAAGCATCCGAGGGGCGTGAATCGATGTTAACCGTGCGACCATCGATCTCGACAACAATATTCCCGTAGAAAGTATCTTCGCGCAATGCCACCACTTCGACACGTAGAACCCGGGCTTCTAATGAGTTGAAGATATTCTTGACCAAATCGTGTGTCAGTGGGCGGGAGACCTCAACTTCCTGCAGTGCAATGGTGATCGAATCGGCTTCTGGCGTACCAATCCAGATCGGTAGATAGCGTTCGTTATCTAATTCGCGCAGAATAACGATCCGCTGCTGAGACATCAGGCTGACACGGATGCTATCTATAACTACTTCTACCATTTCCGTCATCTTGAGCCCTCCAACGCAATTGTTACCGCTTTATACCACATAAAACGAAAAGAATTTCCAGGTTAGGTTATTAAATCCATGGGGATATCAGATTTGTGTTTGCGATGGTGTATTTTAACATGGGGCTGTCAGGTGTGCAACGTCTGAGGCGGGTATTTACCTTCGACCTTGGTTATGACGAAGATATGCTCAGATTTATGGGATGCTAACCACATTTCGTGGATCAAATACCAGGAAAAGTGTCCCAATTCCTTCTACTAGATCAAAATATCCAAGAACCCGGCAAAGCTGGTATTATGGCACGATACTTTTTCTGAGACTGAGCAAGAACCGGGTGGTAGAAATGGTAGGCCTATATATAATTCAAGGTATCGAAAAAAGTAAACTCCCAAGGATTATTTGATTAGGACTACTATTATGCCGCTGACAAACTATTCTCAACAAACACATGATTACGAAAAAATCGCGCAGGCCATCCGCTACCTGGAGACTCACCGCCTCGAGCAGCCAAGCCTGGCTGAATTAGCACAAAATCTTCATATCAGCGAGTACCACCTGCAACGCTTATTCTCCCGCTGGGTGGGCATCAGCCCAAAACGGTTTATGCAGTATCTGACCAAGGAAAATGCCAAGTATTTGCTCAATCAATCTGAGGATGTATTGAACACCGCGCACAGCGTGGGATTGTCCGGGCCAGGTCGTTTGCATGATATGTTTGTAAACTACGAAGCGATGACACCCGGTGAGTACAAAGCCAAGGGGGGTGGATTAAGTATCGGATATGGATTTCATCCCAGCCCATTCGGTGAATGCCTGGTTGGGATTACGTCGCGAGGCATATGCAGCCTGGTTTTCATCCAAAACGGGGACCGGGCAGCAGCCTTTTCGAACTTTAAGTCGGAATGGCCAGCTGCAGAAATTGTGGAAGATCAAGCAGGAACAAGAGGCGTCGTCACTGAAATACTGGCTATATTTCAGGAGCCACCTTCAACGCCAGTGCGGATTTATTTAAATGGCACCAACTTCCAAATCAAGGTCTGGGAGGCATTGATGCAGATCCCGGCTGGCTCTGTGGCCTCCTACCAGCAGGTAGCCATACAGATTGGAATGCCTGGAGGCAGCAGGGCAGTCGGAAATGCGATTGCACGCAACCCAATCCCGGTGCTGATCCCCTGTCACAGGGTGATCCGCCAAAGTGGTGATTTTGGGAAGTATCGTTATGGTGCAGTACGCAAGAAAGCACTCCTGGGATGGGAGCTGGCCAAGGTCGACCGTATGAAAGCTGAACCTGCGTACCTGGTAAGTGCTTGATGGATAGTCCAGCAAAAGCTTCAGGCGCAGCTATTTGGGCTGGTTTGATCGCCATCTACATCGTCTGGGGATCGACCTACCTGGCGATCCTGTTCGTGGTCGAAACCATGCCGCCCTTCCTGGCGGCGGGTTTCCGCTTCCTGATCGCAGGTGCAGTGCTGTATGCGTTCACCAGGCTGCGCGGTGACCGGGCACCTCGCAGGATCGAATGGCGCTCAGCTGCCATCGTGGGATTATTCCTGCTGGTGGGTGGAAATGGAGGCTTGATGTGGGCTGAGCAGCGGGTGGCATCAGGAATTGCTGCCCTGATGATCGCCTCAGTCCCGCTCTGGATGGCCATACTTGACTCAGTCCGTCCCGGGGGCAGGCGACCAAATGGCTGGATCGTGGTTGGCATTTTGGTGGGCTTCGTGGGAATTCTGGTATTGATCGGTCCAGCGCAGCTGCTCGGCATCGAAGGCGAAATTGATCTGCTGGGACTATCGGTTCTACTGCTGGCCGCGTTCTCCTGGGCGGTGGGATCCCTTTACAACCGGGGGGCGAAACTCCCGGATTCACCCTTGCTGGGAACTGGGATGGAAATGCTCCTCGGCAGTCTTGGGCTGCTGTTATTGGGCACCGTGACCGGCGAATGGGGTCGGCTGGATTTAGCCTCAATCTCAACCCGCTCCTGGCTGGGATTTGCGTACCTGGTGGTGTTTGGTTCCTGGGTGGGATTCGTGTCTTATACCTGGCTGCTGCGGGTTGCACCGACCATGCTGGTGTCCACCTATGCCTATGTAAACCCCCTGGTGGCGATCATGTTGGGCAGCCTGCTGGCTGGTGAGGAACTGACCACCCGGGTCCTGCTGGCGGCGTTATTTATCCTGGGCTCGGTGATTGTGATCACGCTGAAGCAGCCCGTGACCTCGAAATCTGCTCCAGTGCAAAACCCTCCCCCGACAGCAGGCAATGATTGATACAAGAATTTATCACCTTCAAATGATTCCAGGCAGATCAATAAATTGATAGAATTTAGCGTGGGGGATTACAGCCTGTTCGATCGGCAAAGTTTCAGGTCGCTTCACATAAGCTTGGGATAGTCAGGCAAGCAGCTCGGGTGGTTGGGAGGCGATGGTCATAATTCGACCTGTATCCCAGGCTCGCATAAATCCTTCCACGACGAAAGGATCATAGCGGCTCCCGGAACACTGAATTATCTCCTGCCTGGCTTGCTCAAGTGACCGGGCGGTGCTGTAGGGGCGATTCGTGGTCATGGCATCAAAACCATCTGCAATTGAGACGATGCGTGCAACCAAGGGGATATCATCACCTTTCAGCCCTTCCGGGTATCCGCTGCCATCCCAGCGTTCATGGTGGTAGCGCACAACCGGAACTGCCGGAGACAGATAAGGGATATCTTTGATCATCTCCGCACCAGTCGAGGGATGCAGCTGGATTTCGGACCATTCAGCAGGTGATAGAGAATCCTGTTTGCAGAGCGTGGTTTCACGGATATGGATTTTCCCGATGTCGTGCAGCATAGCACCATAGCGCAGCTGGTTGCGATCAACCTGGCGGTCATTCAAGTTTTCTGCAATCGCAAATGCATAACCCATCACGCGCTCGACATGGCCGCGCGTGTACTGGTCGCGCACCTCGATGGCGTTGGCCAAGACCGCCAGGCTGGTTTCATAAGCTCGCTGCAGCTGGGCAACATGCAGCTGGTGTGAGCGTTCCAGGCGGGAGTTCACCACCGTCACCAGGTCTTCCCGGGTCACGGGTTTCACCAGGTAATCTTCCGCGCCCATATCTTTGCCAGCAAGGACATCCTCGCGCTCTCCCCGCGCAGTGAGAAAGACAAAAGGGATCGAGACCCACTCAGTGCGTTCGCGGACCCGGCGGAAGAAAACATGCCCATCCATGACCGGCATGGCGATATCCGAGAGGATCAGGTCTGGTTTACGGTCCGCCATCTCATCCAGGGCGAGCTGGCCATTGGCGGCGGTGAAGACTGCGAAGCCATCCAGTTCAAGCATCTCCTGCAGCCCTTCACGCAGGATGGGATTATCTTCGACGACCAGGATGGTTTCCTGGCTCATGCCTTCACCTCCGCGGCGCAGGGCAGCCCGGCAGCAGATTCAGCCGTCCAGACTGCTCTCAGCACAGCCTGGGCGAAGACTTGGGCCCAAATGCGCCGACAATGTTGACATCGGCTTTCTTATCCCCGGGCGCCAGGGCAAAGATGGTATCCCCATCCAGCATGGTGTGGGCTGGGCGAACTGTGCGCGCCAGGCCATCCTGCGCCATCTGGGCGACCTTGTTGATCTGTTCCTTGTTCAGCTTAGCGTTGGTCGCCACGATACCGATGGCGGTGTTTTCACGCGCGGCAAAACCCAGCATTGTGCGACCAATCAGGGATTCCATCACACACAGCGTGTCAGCGAAATAAGGTCCTTTGCCCACCTTGATGGGACCTTTTTGAACCACGCGGGCTCCCGCGACGATCTGCCCCGTTTCAGGATCGATCACATCGCCAAATACGTTGACCGCCACGATGGCCCCCACGATGACGCCACTGCCGATCTCGAGGCTGGCAGTGCCGATCCCGGTTTTCATCGCCCCGGCCAGGCCAAGTATTTTCCCCACCGTGGCTCCGGTGCCAGCACCGATATTACCTTCCGCAGGTGGATCCGTTGATGCATTCAGGCAGGCTTTATAGCCCATATCTGCATCCGGGCGCACGCCGCTTTCCCCGATCGCAAGGTCAAAGAGGATCGCGGCCGGAACGATGGGCACACGCGCCACGCGCACGTCGAAACCCACCCCGCGTTCCTCCAGGTAGCGCACCACGCCGGTAGCAGCATCCAATCCAAAGGCAGAGCCGCCAGCCAGGACCACCGCGTGCACCTCATTCACCAGGTGCATGGGGTGCATGGCATCAGTCTCACGGGTGCCCGGTGCGCCACCCCGCTGATCAACCCCACCGATGGCGCCATTCTCGCAGAGCACCACGGTGCAGCCGGTCAGGGCCTGCTCATCCTGGGCGTGGCCCACGCTGAGTCCTGGAATATCCGTGATGGTGTTATTTAAATTCTTGGCCAAGATTTCACATCCATTTGTTAGAGCTGGGCGACTTGAAAACCAAAGACTTTACCAATCATATCAATATCGGCCTGCCAGTGACCGGTCATCAAAAGGTAATAGTGGGAGGTGAGCCGGTCCAGCTGCAGGTCAAAATCTTCGTCACGACCTTCGACAAAATTTACCGGAACCAGGCGCGCTTTCATGATGTCACCTCGATGATTGGTAAAACTTCAGCTGGAATGAGTGTACCCATGGTGTTGGTTAAGTATAACAAAACCGCGCTCGAGCGGCGAGTTGACAAGCAGATTTCATGGAGTATAATTTTCTCGCTGGTCGTGGTCAAGTGGGTGACTGCGGCTGGGAAATGAATACCGGCCCCGTAGCTCAATCTGGCAGAGCAAACGACTCTTAATCGTTAGGTTGAAGGTTCGAGTCCTTCCGGGGTCACTCAGAGCCCCCCATATGTGGGGGTTCTTTCATTTAACACCCTTATATATAGCGGTGCTTGGGTTGTTAAAACGGAAAATCTTTCTTATCTTGGTGCAACCGGTGCAACATGGTGCAACCCGTATAGATTATTCTCGATATTGCTGGACTTCTTTAATTGACTCCGTGATTTTCACCCGAATGGGAGTTACGAGATTATCCATTACCTTTGCTGCTTCCCCCTGCATTTCGTGAATGAGA
>PVMK01172915.1_pt1 | contig 22012 bp, 16 predicted proteins | sample 1853481 | NCBI WGS metagenome assembly PVMK01 (sample SAMN08533507, study PRJNA380276) | Marine sediment metagenome, whole genome shotgun sequencing project.
ATTCTGCCACTTTGGCTATAGACATTCTGCCATTCTGGCTATAGACATTCTGCCATTCTGGCTATAGCCACCAAGGCGTATCAGTCCGGTTACTCGTAACATAGAGTATAGTCGCCAGACCTCTTTGTAACCGACCCAATTACCAGCGCGCCAAAAGTGATTTGCCCATAAAAAAAGCGCTATTCCGATCTAGCCGAAATAACGCCTTCGAAAGCTTTTGAGCCCTGTCAAATCATGACTTTGTAAAACCGACGGGTTCTGGTTCTAAACTAAAGTCTACCAACCCCAAGGTGCTTTAATGGTACCTGTAGATCTGCGCAGCCTGACTGGCCTGGCTTTCTGCATTGAAGGTGAAGCGATCAGCGAAATGTAGCCCTGCTGAGCCCTGAGTTTCATCCGTACTGCCGGACCACGACGTGCGACCACGGCTTTATTAAAGCCCCTTCAAACCAGACACAGTCCGGTACAACCAGATTGTAAAAGCTGAAATTAGTAAAGTTGCTAAAAATATAGTAACGAGTGCTAGCATTTTCTATCTCCTCATAAGCGGCCCCCTTTTAGAGCACGCTTTGTGACTTTTCGACCACTTATTGGGCGACCGTAAAATCACTTTTTGGGAGACTTTGTGGTTACGCAATATCCGCAAATCCACATTCCTTGTCTAAAACTTACCGGTCGTTAAACCATGCAAGCCTCATCAATCATTGATGATCAGTTAATCAGGCCCCATGCCATCATAAACTGTAGTCGATTCTTATTATTATGAGGGGATTTGTGATAGGTATGCTTTTACGGTTTCCCGCCAAACTCATACTTTCATAGAAGGTCTTCCCCCTTCTTTTTTCACTCAAGTAACATATAACTACTAACCCCTTTGATTTACAGTATAGACCATGCACTAATAAATTGCGCCGTCAATTTAGGTTTTTTATATAAAAAGTTTAAACAATATTTAAAAAAGCCAACGGACAGGCCAAATTCAGGCCCTCAACGCCAGCTTCTGCCAATAACACCGGAATAAAGAAGATATCACCAGCAATACGGCCATACTTCAGCACTTTAATCCGCGAATGACGGCACTTCAGCACTGCGAATATGTTCGAAAATAAGCTCGGTCTCTATGTGGGACACTTCCTCACGGGATGTGAAAGCCGTCATGGCCAGTTCACGTAAGTGGTTGGAGTCCCGGGCCCATACGTGAATGAGAAAATCAATCGGCCCGGCAACGTGATAAAGCTGAACAACTTCCGGCAGGCTGAGCGCATGGTTGCGGAACGCATCAACATCCGGCTTGAAATGACGCAATAACCGCACTGCAATCATGGCCTGGATACCGACCCCCAGGCTCACCGGGTCAATTTCAGCATGGAAACCGCTGATAACACCGGAATTTTGCAATACACGTATACGAACCAGGCAAGTTGAGGCTGCCAGACCTACTTTCCGCGCGACTTCCTTGTTGGAAATCCGAGCATTCTTTCGTAACAGGGTCAGTATTTCGTAGTCAATTCGATCAAGTATCCTTTTCATGTCTTTATTCCGTATTTTATTCGTATGATAAATTTGATAGGGAATATTATTCTATAATTCACGCTATGACTAGAATATTTAGCGGTAATCAGGACTGTAATTTGATTCACATTGAATCTTAATTATCACCCAACACAGGAAACGCCAGCAGCGGAAATCACATGAAACATCGTAACCCGGTAGAGACAATGGCCAATGCACGACACGAATTCGGCGAACATGGCGGTGTAAACATGTCAGTGGAAGCCAGCACCACTTTCACCGTGCTTCATTCGAACACCATGCCGGAAATTTTCGGCGGTGAAAAAGGACCAGAACAAGGTGGTTGTTACCTTTATGGCCGCCACTTCAACCCGACGGTATACAGCCTGGGCAAACAACTGGCTGCACTGGAGGGCACCGAATCTGCCTATTGCTCTGCCAGTGGCATGTCAGCCATCTCGGCAACTCTTATGCAGTTGTGTGATGCGGGCGACCATATTGTTTCTTCAAATGCGATTTATGGTGGCAGCTATGCACTGATGCATGATCTGTTACCACCAAAAACCGGTATTACAACAACCTTGGTGGATATCACCGATTTTGACGCGGTAGAAGCCGCGATCACCGAGCGGACACGGGTGATCTTTACCGAGAGCATGTCCAACCCTACCCTGCGTATTGCAGACATTCCGCGATTAAGCGCAATTGCCAAACGCCATGGCATCAAGCTGGTAGTGGACAATACCTTCAGTCCGTTGATCCTGAGTCCGAAAGAACTGGGTGCCGATATCGTGGTACACAGCATGACCAAGTTTATCTCCGGTGCATCCGATTTCATTGCCGGCGCAGTCTGTGCCGATGCTGCCTTCATTCAGGAATTGATGGATCTGCATACTGGAATGCTGATGATTCTCGGCCCGACCATGGATCCGCAGGTCGCTTTCAACATCAGCCTGCGTCTTCCACACTTGCCAATACGCATGATCGAACATAGCCGTCGCACACAGTTATTCGCTGAACGCTTGCATGCAATGGGTATGACGGTTACCTATCCGGGACTGGTAGATCATCCCGATCATGCATTGCTGAATGAACTTCACAGTCCGGATTATGGTTACGGTGGCATCCTGACCCTGGATATGGGCACGGCAGAGCGTGCCAACGAACTGCTGGACCTGTTACAGAATGAGTACAGCTTTGGTTACGTTGCCGTCAGCCTGGGTTATTTCGATACGTTGATGTCCTGCTCCGGTAGCAGCACGTCCAGTGAAATGACGGATGAGGACAAAACAGCCGCGCAAATTTCACCTGGACTGATACGTTTGTCAATTGGATATACGGGCACCACCGAACAACGCTGGCAGCAACTGACCGAGGCCCTGGAGCGTGTCAACGCGCCGCTCGAAAGGCAAATTGCCTGAGTTAAATTTAATCGTGCAATCTTCACTGGGGTAAACCACAAGGGCCGGTTTACCCCGAATGAATAATCAGTAACAGTCGGTATTTATCTGCAAAGCGCTGATATACTACGCCACTGTCCTCATTACTGGTTAACTCAAATGAATTCTCGTTTTAAGTCTAATAATCTGATCGCCGGGCTCATTGCATTGGTCCTGATCGCCATCGGTTTTGCCTTGAGTTTTTATAGCAACAGATCAACAACCGTTGAAGAGCCGATAGTGGTTGAAACGACCGCACCAGCACCCGAAGAAGGGTACATTGAAGTTATCCCCGCGACTGACGACTCCCTTTCCCGGGTCGCCCTGATTCACGCCAGTCACGATGCGCCGCCGCCGCTTGAGAAATCGGAAAAAACGGAACTGGAACTAATCCGCGAATCCATTGACTGGTCAGATGCGCCGTCACCCAAACCGGAGCTTGTCAAAACCGATGACTATGATGTGTATATCAACGTCACCAAGGAGTTCCTCACGTACGTCTTTGACAAATGGGGTTATACCGGTGACAAGATCGACTCCGGTGAAACCGAGGCTATTCCGCCTCTCCTGGTGGTATCGATCAAAAAAGGCTGGTCGGACAACGAAACCGTTCAGTTCAAAAAAAGCATTTTTTACCGGGTGATACTGACCCTGATCCTGTATGAAAATGAGGCCGTTTTGCGTGAACGTGATAATTTGCTGGCCATACTTGAAAGCCGTAATGACGATGGCACATTTCCGGACGGACAAATGGCACACCTGAACCACCTCGCTCATAGTTATAGGGTCATCAAGGAGGAATCAGAAGTAGCGCTGACGGAGGATCAAATCCAGAATTTGTTAAGTCGCATAGACATGGTGCCACCCTCTCTGGCACTGGCCCAGGCCGCGCATGAGAGTGGTTATGCCACTTCAAGATTTGCATATACTGCCAATGCCCTGTTTGGACAATGGGACTGGAGTGCAGATTCCATCAAACCACAGCAACAACGTAAAGGCATGGGTAATTACGGTATCAAGTCTTTTGACCAGCCGATTGATTCAGTGCGCTCCTATATCTGGAATCTGAATACCCACCGCGCATATGCCGGCTTCAGAAAAGTACGGGCGGCACAACGTGGCGAGCAACAAGGTCGAATCACCCTTGATAGCAAAAAACTGGCCGATACGCTGACCTCCTATTCAGAACGTGGCACGGAATACACCGAAGAATTAAAAAGCACGATAAGCTACAACCGCCTGGACAGGGCGGACCATTTGCGCCTGATCGAAGGCGAGCCGGTTTACTTTAACTAAAAAACGGCGAGACTGAATTGGCCTGGAACGACTTCATGTCGATTCATTCAACATAGGGGAGACACATAGAAGTGGCTAAATCACGCGCGGCATTAAATCATCTCTGGCCAAGCCTCCTGGTGCTGGCAATTATTGCCGGCATGATCCTGTTCATCTGGTATCCCTATCCTTTTTTGCAGTTCAAGGACACCGGAAAATTTTCACTGATGCTGGTTTTGAGCGCCGGTTTTATCGGCCCTGCCATGACCTGGCTGTTTTACAGGAAAGGTAAAAGCAAACGTGCCCTGGCATTTGATCTGATTGTTATTTTATTGATACAAACAGCGGCCTTTGCCTGGGGTGGGTACGCGCTTTACCAGAACCGGCCGTACTTTATGGTGTTTACCGTTGACCGGTTTGAGGTGCTTACAATGCGGGATGTGGACTTGCCCACCATCACTGATTCAAAGCTCCTGAACAAACCTCTCGCAGGCCCCATATTGTTATACGCAAGCATGCCAACAGAGCCACAAGCCTTTCAAAAGTTTCTCAAGGAGGTCATGTTTGAAGGCAAACCTGACCTGCAGTTTCGCCCTGAATTCTGGAGTCTGTACGCGGAAAAACAGCAACTTTCACTTTCGCCTGCCCGGTCATTGGAAACACTGCGCAGTGCCCGCCCCGAATCACTGCAGGCAATCGACAAGCTGGTTAAAAATAACGGCGGAGACATCAACCGCCTGAAATACGTACCCGGGATGGTACAGAATGGTCAGTTCGCCGCCATCCTTGATGCAGACAGCGGCGAAGTTATTGACACCCTGGTGATTGACCCCTGGGTGAAGTGATTCACAGGGTGTTTGACATTAAAACACCCTGCGCAAAAGGCTAAGCTTCTTTCCTGGCAGCAATATACTCATCGATCAGGTCTTCCAGTATATCGAGCGGAACTGAACCGTTGGTTAACACAACACGATGAAACTCACGAATATCAAACTGGTCCCCCAGTTCAACGCGGGCCCGGTCGCGTAACTCTAACAGCTTGGTCATGCCCACTTTGTAAGCCAGTGCCTGGCCAGGCATTATGAAATAGCGTTCGATCTCAGCCACAACATCACTTTCGGCCATACCGGTATTGCTAATCATATAGTCAATGGCCTGCTCGCGGTTCCAGCGCATGTAGTGAATACCCGTATCGACAACCAGGCGAACGCCACGAAATAATTCAGCCTGAAGCCGACCGATATTGTCATAGGGGTCATCCTGGAAGCCAAGTTCCCACGCCAGGCGTTCCGCATACAGTGCCCAGCCTTCCGAGTATGCAACCGCTGGGATGACACGCCGGAAAAACGGCAGGTCATCCTGCTGTTGCTGAATGGCTAACTGGAAATGATGGCCGGGAACGCCTTCATGGTAAGCCAGTGTGCGCATGCCATAACGGGGCGTGGCCTTGATATCATACAGGTTGGCGTAAAAAGTCCCTGGCCGTGAACCATCCATTGCCGGTGGTTGGTAGTAGGCGCCAGGCGATGTTTTTTCCTTGAATTCCGGAATCCGTTGCACTTTCAGGTCTGCTTCGGGCATAACATCAAAGTACGGTTCCAGCCCCGCTGATACTTCATCCAGAATAACCTGGTAATCCGCCAGGATCTGATCGCGCCCTTCCCCGCTATCTGAATAATAAAATTTCGGGTTGTCAGCCATTTCTGAAATTGCAGCGTGGAATCCCTGCGAAACATCCCAGCCCTCAACTTCAAGTATGTCCAGTATTTCAGCCTGTATGCGGTCTACTTCAGACAGGCCAAAGTCATGCAGATACTCAGGGGAATAATCCGTGGTGGTAAAAAGCCGCATTGCCAGCCGATAAAAATTATCACCATCGGGCAATGCCCAGACGCCATTGTTTTCACTGACCTTGTCATCCAGGACTTCAAAATAGCTGATCAAACGCCCATAAGCCGGGTAAACGGTGTTCTCAATCTGCGCCCTGGCCTCAAGTGCGATCCTTTGCTGAGCAGCACCATCCAGGTCTGCCTCTTTCATTTTATCGGTCAGCGACACCATCAGGATGCCTTCCTCTGCTGGTGTGGCCACGAAGTTCCGCATTTCCTCCAGCACCTTGGTAACCACGAATTGCGGTGGCAATATACCCAGCTCTTCGCGGTGGCGCAGCCCATCAAGCACCTGGTCGAATTGGCGGCCCGCCTGTGACAGGCGTGAGACATAGTCTTCGGCATCCCTGACACTATGCACCTGGTGGGTAGATTCCATAAATGATGGAAAACCGCTTTGCGCACCGAACATCTGGTTGACCGGGTAATTGTGGAAGCGGTATTTTTCCACTTCAGTAATCATATCCATCAGGTTCATCGCGATCCGCTTGGACATGATGTCACCCTCTGACAAGTCAGCATCTTCATAACTCCGCAGGGTTTCACGGCTTTGCTTTAAGTGGGCAAACAGACGGTCGCCGGCAGCCATGCTTTCATCATCGAGTTCGGCATTGTGGCCCTTGATGCCAAACTGCTCCAGCACATGGATAGAGCTGAGCATTTCCGGGCTTTCCAGCGCAACCTGTAAAAAGGCGCGGGCAAAGAAAATATTGATATTAACCGGTTTGAAATACCAGCTGTGAGCGATAAAGGCACCACCCAGCACCAATACCACGGCCATTGTCAGGCCGAACCACTTCATGATTTTTTTAAATAGACGCATGACATCCTCGGATTCGGAATCGAATCGGGAATTTTACCACCAGTCAGGTCACAAGGACCCTAAAATTCCGCGCAATTCAGGCTAACTAAAGACCTCGGGACTTACGCGAATAGTACACGCGCGTCGCAAGCAATACTGCCAGTACCAGCGCGTACATACTAGCCTCCAGCGTATCCAGCTTTACCTGCCAGTAAAAATGCCACACACCCACAATTGCAATGACATAAACCAGGCGATGCAACTTCTGCCAGCGCTTGCCGAGACGCCGCATCATGCCCTTCGTGGATGTTACTGCCAGCGGAATCAAAAACAGTAAACCCGTCATACCCAGCGTGATGTACGGACGCTTGATCACATCCTCAACAATTGCTGCGACATCCAGACTCTGGTCCAGAACTGCATAGGTCAGGAAATGCAAAATGATATAGAAAAAGGCAAACAGGCCCAGCATGCGGCGAAACCTTAACAACCAGTTCCAACCGGTCCAACGCCGCAAGGGTGTAATGCTCAGGCTCAACAATAGAAATTTCAGGCCCCAACGACCCAATTCATGCAGTAACTCTTCGATGGGATTAGCGCCCAACCCAAAACCTGCCACCTCAAAAGCCCGCAGCAACAGAAAAGCCAAAGGCAACAGGCATAGCAGAAATAACACCGGCTTGGTCAGCCGAAAAAAGGACTTCGAACCAGGCGTGATCAATCAGGGCCTGCCAACACTTACCAGAGCGCTGCGTTGCCGGCCCAAATGGCCCCAGGCAAGGCGCGAGAAGTGAAGTTTGGTAAATCCAAATGAGCGACGAGCAACGCAGCCTGGGGCCATTTGGGACGACAACCCGAAGGGACGGGTCCCATTTTGCCCACTACAGCGTCTCTCTTCACTAAAGTACATATAGTACATTACGTTCATCGTTCCTTGTATTGAGCAAAATGGGATCCCGTCGCAGCGTTCTGGTAAGTGTTGACAGGCCCTAGTAGTTCTTCCGTAAATCGAGACCGGCATACAAAGAGGCAACCTCGTCGCCATAACCGTTAAACATCCGGGTTGCTTTCTTACCCGCGAAAACACCGGCACCAATTGGCCGCTCACGTGCCTGGCTCCAGCGCGGGTGGTCGACCTCAGGATTCACATTGGCATAGAAACCATATTCCGACGGGATGGATTGCTCCCAACTGCTACGCGGACGTTTGCGCGTAAAACTGATTTCAGCAATCGCCTTGATACTTTTAAAACCGTACTTCCAGGGCACCACCAAGCGCATCGGCGCACCATTCTGGTTGGGCAATTCACGACCGTAAAGCCCAACTGCCATCAATGTTAAAGGATGCATGGCCTCTCCAATTGTAAGCCCTTCCTCATAGGGCCAATCCAGTGTGCGCTGCTGCTGGCCTGGCATACGTTTGGGGTCATGCAACGTTTTAAAACGCACATACTTTGCATTTGAGTTCGGTTCAAACTTCTTGATAATACTGGCCAGCGGGATCCCCACCCATGGAATCACCATGGACCAGGCCTCCACACAACGAAGCCGGTAAATCCGCTCCTCAAGTGCATGCGGCGATACCAGGTCTTCGTAATCATAGTTACCCGGTTTGTCACACTCCCCTTTTACGCTCACGCTCCATGGCCGTGGATTGAAATCCCTGGCGTTGCGGTACGGGTCGTCTTTGCCGGTACCAAATTCATAATAGTTGTTATAAGTGGTCACATCCGACCATGAATTTGGCTCCTGATCGGTGCTGTAAGAGCTTTTCTGAATACCTGTCAATATTTTTCCACTGACACCCACCATAGAGTCTGCAGCAAATATCGAATGGCTGGACAACGCGCCTGCCGTGACAATACCAGCCATTTTCAACAGCTCCCGACGCTTTAAATAGACAGATTCATCCGTGATCTCGGAAGACAAAACATCACTGGGCCGTTTGATCAACATTCAACACTTACTCCATTTAAGACAATTTCAACAACTCAGTTCATTGACCGCACATACGTCATCATCATTACAAAAAATCACACAAATATCACAAAGCACCGTTATGATGGCCTCTGCAAATATACACGATTCCCGAGCCATGCTTGCTGCCACAACCAATAACAAAAACCCGCACCGGACCATTATTGCAATTGCATTCCCGGCTATCCTGGCAAACTCATCTGCCCCCATGGTCGGCCTGGTTGATACCTGGGCCATCGGCCACCTGCCCGGCCCGACTTACCTGGCCGCAATCGGCCTTGGCAGCGTGATCTTCAACTTCATTTTCTGGGCTTTTGGATTCCTTCGCATGAGCACCACCGGCATCATTGCCCAAGCGCGTGGCAAGGATGACACCAGGGCATTGGTTGCGGGAATATGGCGAAGCATTGCTCTGGCGCTTGGGCTCGGTGTTATTTTGCTGCTTTTGCAGGACGTTATTCTGATAGTTGCCCTTAAAGCCCTCGCACCACCAGAATCCGTAACTCAACTGACAACAGAGTATTTCCATATCCGCATATGGGCTGCACCGGCCTCCCTGCTGGTGTATGCCGTTTCCGGGGTATTTTTCGGCCTGGCAAAAACCAGGGCCGTGCTGGTACAGCAACTGATATTGAACATAACCAATGCCATACTAAACGTAATTTTTGTCATCGTACTCGGTCTCGGTGTAGCCGGTGTCGCCTGGGGAACATTGATCGCACAATGGCTAGCAGCCGCCGTAGGCTTGTGGTTGCTAGTGCAGATTATTGGTTTGCAAGTATTACTAACCGGTTTAAAAAGCGCCCAAACCTGGCTATTGTCCGGCTTCAAGAAACTGATCGTCGTTAACGGTTTTATATTCGTCAGAACCATTTTCCTGATGACAGCCTTGTCACTGGTCATGCGTGTAGCCGGCGCACTGGGTGAAGTGGAAATGGCAGCCAGCCACGTGGTAATGCAATACATGTTGCTGATATCACTGGGCCTGGACGGCTTTGCCCACGCCACTGAAGCGCTTGCAGGCTCAGCCTGGGGTGAAGGAAAAGCCGGCACGTTTCGCCACTGGGTAAAATTGACAGGCATTTGGGCCCTGGTTGCCAGCATTGTATATGCCATTTTTTTCTGGCTCGCAGGCAATGCCATTACCGGCCTGCTGACAGACATACCCGCCGTTCGCGCAACCGTAGAACAAATAATGCCACTGGTCGTCGCACTGCCCATAGTAGCCGTCGCCTGCTATCAGTTTGACGGCGTATTCATAGCCGCAACCGCAGCATCCGCCATGATGGTAACAATGGCCATAGCATTCGCCATTTACATACTGCTGCTACAACCGATGACCAACCAATATGGACTGCAGGGTTTATGGGGCGCAATGCTGGTATTCATGGCCGTGCGCGGAATCACACAAGCCATTTGGTACCCCAGACTAGAGTCAAAGCTCAACCGGTAGGCGGGTTTCCGTTTGTAAGAACCCATTTACCTAAGCCGGGATACGGGTACCTCCGCACTGGGACCGTGAGCCGACAGGACGTCGGCGCCCGAGCGGCCCATGGATGGGCTTGAAGCGTGTCCCAGGGGGGAGGTACCCGTGTCGCGGCGTTCGATTGGCACTGGTCTTTCAGGATCCGATCAGGGATTCGCAGGAAGTTGGGTGTACCTCCTGAGACACGCCACAAGTACGTCCCTGTAGGCTCATCCAAAACATCCATGTTTTGTAAGGTCTCAGGAGGTACACCCAACTCCCTGCGAATTGTGCGAGTCAGGAAGAAGTGACTTCGAGCGTTTTCTTCTTTTTACCTTCTCATGTACATCAAAGAAAAAATGGTGTCGGTCTTTTGGAAACCAAAAAAAAGCCCGACAGATTAAACCTGCCGGGCCTTTGTACTCACTAACTGGTCTAAAACTTAGTGCCGCAATTCAACACGACGGTTAGCCGCACGGCCTTCCATAGTGCCATTGTCTGCTACAGGCTCAGATTCACCATAACCTTTCACAGAAATGTTGCCGCCATTCGCACCATGAGCAATCAGGTAGTCGGCAACAGCTTGTGCACGACGCTCTGATAAACCCTGGTTGTATTCGTCATTACCCTGGCTGTCTGTATGCCCGGCAATCTCGACTTTCAAATCAGAGTGACGTTTCAGAATCTTGACACCTTCATCCAGCATTGCAGATGAACTTGCAGTCAGCTTGGCGGAATCAAACTCGAAGTTAACATGCTCAAGCTTGTATTCAACGGCCAATGCGCAACCGTTGTTATCAACCGGTGTGCCTTTAGGCGTATTCGGGCATTTGTCCATGCTATCAACAACGCCGTCGCCATCACTGTCCAGTTCACAACCATGCTCATCTACTTTCGCGCCAGCCGGGGTTCCGGGGCAACGATCACGGCTATCAGGTACGCCGTCGCCATCGCTGTCAATTTCACAACCACGTGCATCTACAACTGCGCCTTTCGGTGTTCCAGGACATTCGTCCAAACGATCAACTACGCCATCGCCATCACTATCGATTTCACAACCACGCTCATCAACGATACCGCCAGCAGGTGTTCCACGGCAGTCATCTTTGTAATTTTTCACGCCGTCTTTATCGGTATCGCCCATTGCGCAGATTGCTCCGCCAACGACGAAACCACCAGCACCAGCGGCTATTGCTGTATCAAAATCATCCGTTGCGCCAGCGGCTATGCCTACGGCTGCGCCGGCTGCGGCACATGCGCCCCACTGGTCATACCAGCCGGTTTTACCCGGGGCTGCACAGGCACTTAGAACCAATGTCAAAACGACTGCAACCACACCTACTTTATAATGTTTCACTACTTTCATCCTCCGGTTAAAAATCTGAACCCTCGCCTTAACGGGTATTATATATTAGCGGTCACTAAAAACTCACCATTTCATAAAATTATTTAATGAAAAGAAGTTGGACCCCGGATCAAGTCCGGGGTGACTGAATCCTTGTCAATCCGGATGTGGAATCCTGGCAACCGGATACAATAAATACTGATCGTCATAGAACGGCGTTTGCTCGTAAAACCACATCAGGCGTTGACTCTGACTGGCAACGAAATCTTCATCGCTGGCCAGTTTCTGCTCAAAACGCTGTTTTAATACCGCATCGTTTTCCAGCATCTTTTGTGCCAATGGTTCCATAACATAAGCATCTGCATATTCTGTGCGGGTAAATATCTCCAGGAAAAATCCCCATTGCAAAAATGAATCCGGAGCAAGCGGTTCCAGCATCAGCACCAGCAACTCCCCCAATGGCTGATCGGTACTGATCCGGTAACTGCCTGCCGGGAATGTCGTTTCAATCACCTGTTTTACAGGTTTACCCGGATCTATCCGGATATGACCCTCGAAGGGGTTCGGTGTCCAGTCCGACTTCTCTGCGATACCAGCACCGGGCAAACGATACACCTCGGCACGCGTACTCAGGGGCTCTGAAAGCTGCTCAACTTTGATGCCATGCAGTGCGATACGCTCGACGATGTCAGACCAGACTGCAGGAATAATATAGGCTGCCGGAATTTCAACCATCGCCGTAGGTTCAGAGATATAAACTTTGGGAATGGGCTCATTAACCGGTTCTCCAGTCCAGCGAACCACTTCAGCCCCGGATACCTCGCCCTGGTAGCGTTCTGAACTGATTCCTTTGAACAGTACTTTCTCAGGCACCTGGTTTTCATTGCGTTTGAAGCCGACGGGGATGCTTTTTGGTCGTTTCTGCCTGTCGCTCAGGGTCGCCTGCCGCAGGGAAACCTTTTCCCGGGCCATCAATTCCAGGCTTGCAGCCAACAATACATAAGTTCCGAGCACGCGGCGTTTATAGGGTTTCAAAGAGTGGTTCTCCACCAGGATCGTCGGCAGGTGCGTTGCGTCACCGTAACCGTTTGAAAAGCGCGGATCCCCCGACCAGGTCAGGAAACCATCTTGCATATCCATACCATTGGTGGCAAAAACCAGTTCGCCAGGGTTCATGCCCGTTTTCACTCAAAGCCGAACTGACAGCCGGGACGATAAACATCTTCAATCCAGTTACCGATAGCCGGCGACCAACCGCTACGGCCATTGCCGCCAAAGGTGATGTCATACTGGTAATCCGCGCCATCTGTAACATGTAAATCCAGGTAGAGGTCAGGTTTCCATTGTCTGAACACCCTGATCAGAGCGCGCACGCCCTCTGTATCCAGCTTGGTAAAATCCCGGTTCAGGTTTTGATTACGTGCATTGGTGCGCCAGCCCATTTCTTCCGGTCCGCGTTGGTTAATGCGATTGTATGGGGATCTGCGCTCGTGACCGTCAACGTTCAGTATCGGGATAAACAGAAAATTGGTATTCGCCAATAATTCCTTACGCTTTCCAGCCACTGTCATGTCACGTAACAACATCAGGCCGGCGTCTTTGCCGTCGATTTCGCCAGCGTGTATACCCGAATGGGCGAGCAACAGCGGTTTACCGGTGGCATTCAGGGCTTCCGCGGTAAATGCCTGGTCTGCACTGGCAATCACCATCCAGAAATCCCTGCCCTGTAAACTCCTGCCAATCGAAACCATCTTCAATTCAGGTGCCGCAGCCGCCAGCTTGTGCAGCCAGGCCATGGTTTCCTCATACCCTGGTGTCGCAACCAAACCCGTGCGTTCAGCCGGTGTAATCCAGGGATCATCCTCAGACACCATTAGTGCTTCACTCTTACCGGACCACTTTTGAGTTGGTGGCAGCAGAGCCTCGCTATCAGTGAAAATATCTGCCGTGACCTGAGTTGATGAAACCGGTCCTGCCAGCACCACTAATAAAACCGATAGTAAGAAAAACGGATATTTCATTTTGCAACGCCACTCCTGTGTAAAGGCGTAAAGACCGTTTGTAAGCCAGCTTTAAAGCAACGGCTTGATAAACTTTTCAATTTCCCGTCTTAAACCTGCATCAGGTAAGCGACCAAAAGCTGCTCCCATATTGTCTTCTGCGTGATGGGGCTTGGTCGTACCTGGAATCGGGAGTGTTGCTGCCGGGTAAGATATCACGTATTTGAGGAAAATCTGCCCCCAACTTGCGGCATCCATGTCAGCCGCCCAATCGGGCAATGACTGGTTGGCGACTGCCCTGAATAAGCGACCACGTGCGAATGGGAGGTTGACCAGCACCGCGATACCGCGATCATGGGCCAGCGGCAGAATGCTGCTCTCTGCACTACGGTCGGCCAGCGAGTAGTTGAGTTGAATGAAATCCAAAGAATGCCGGCGCATGACATCTTCCATTTCCTCATACTGACCCGGTCTATGGGTGGTAACACCCAGGTAGCGGAAACGTCCCTGCTCTTTCCATGCTTTCATGGTCTCCAGCTCGGCTTCTGTGCCACGCAGATTGTGTACCTGCATCAGGTCAATTTTATCCCCACCCAGTAACTTTAATGAACGCTGCATGCGTTCAATGCCCTGCTGCTGATCTTCCCGATCCACCTTGGTGGCGATAAACATGTCATCACGTATGCCGATATCAGACAGCAGACCACCGATGACTGATTCTGCATTGCCATAATTGGGTGAGGTATCAATAACCCGACCACCGGATGAATGAAAAACCTCCAGTGTTTGCCTGAAACGCTGCATCTCCGCTACGTCGGAATTTGAACGGTAATCACGCGTACCAATTCCAACCGCCGGCAACTGTTCGCCGCTGGATGGAATCGTTGTTGTGATCCTGGTTTTTGTCTCCGCCAACAAAGGCTGCCAGTTTCCTGCCGCCGCTATCAGCCCTGCACCGGCACCGAGCCGTAACAGTTCACGCCTTGAAATCGTCACAATTGAGAATCTCCTTTGTTGCCAAGTTCTTCCTGCTTAAAACCCAGCCGCAAGGCCAGCACCGTCCACACGGCGGCTACGGGGGCAGCGGTCAATGCGATTGCACCGATGGATAACCCGAGCGCGGCCAGGCCAGTATAAATCCAACCACTGAGCAAATCACCGCCCCGGTAAACTGCAGCATCAAGAAAGGGCTTGGATTTATATTTTGCCTCCCGACCCAATACCGTCCACAGAATCTCGCGCGCGGGTTTGGTTAAACCATAACGCCCTGCCCTGTAGATAACCTGCACAATCACCAGTGCTGCCAAGGTCGGGTACAGGCCAAGGGCCACAAAACCAAGCACCATCACGGCCGGTATGATGGCCAGTGTTAACCCTACGCCCAGCCATTTGATGATACGTGCAGTCAGATAGACCTGGAAAATGATGGTAAGCGTATTGACCAGCAGATCCACTTTGGCATAAAAAGCAATCCTCTCGCCCCGATTTGCGAAGGCTTCAGCGACCAGGCTGGCCTGTTGAAAATACAACATCGTTGAAACAAAGGTCATCAAAGCGATAAATGCCGCGATGCCCATCAGGTAACGCGAAGCAAATACAGCCTGCATTCCACTCCATGCGGTACCCTTTATCACTCTTGTCGCTTCGCCGGGGGTTTCCACAGATCCTGTTTTAAAGTGGCCATGCAAAACCCTGGCGCACCAGGATGCAAACTCAAGTGGAACACATGCCAGCAATAACAATGAAAAAGTAGGTAGATTTTCAGCCAGCCCGGCAGTTACAGCGGAACCCGCTATGCCACCCAGTGAACTGCCCACTGCTATAAAACTGAACAAGCGTTTGCCCTGGTTGTTATCGAAACAATCGGACATAAAACCCCAAAATACCGTGACAACAAACAATGCAAACACGCTGGTCCAAACATAGAACAGACGGTCGATCCACGGCCTGACTTCGACCGGCAGAAATACCAGGCATACCCAGAATATCAACAGACAGGCGATGAAAAACCGGTTTGCCAACGGCACGAAAACACCCCGGGAGAATTTTGAAGTCAACCATGAATATGCCGGCACGGCCAGCAGCATCACAAAAAACACAACTGTCCAGAGTATTTGCAGGTTGCCACGATCCGCAGAGGAAATTTCATCCCTTACCGCACGCAGAATGTAATAGGAAAACATGATGAAAAAGCCGTAGGCAGTCGCAATTAACAGCCCTTTCAACTCATTATCGTTACGGATATCAACGAACTTGTTGATCAGGATTTTCAGCAAGAGTTTACCCCTGAAATCGCCACTCTAACCGGCCCGTCAGGGGCCACAACACCGCTGGCAGCGGCGTGAAATCCAATTAACATGTTGCATCGCTTGATATTGATCATTTTTATTTTTCCTGACGGGTTTATAATCTCTTCATCTGGAATAGTGTATCAGGAGTCAGTTAATGAAAATCATAAGGCGAAACAAGTTGCGCCGGGGGGGCTTTGCCGGACTGCGCGAAACACGCCTGGTAATGAGTCCCAGGATATTCCGTGGTCAACAGGAAGCGGGTACATCTCCCGGTATTGGCAGGTTTGTGTACCTTGCTGACGCAAGTTTTCTACCCCACGGCGATACCAGGATGCATTCGCACCACGAGATTGATGTGATATCAATCATGGTGCACGGCCGGCTCGTACATGAAGGCACCCTGGAAGAAGGCCAGGAACTGGTTGTGGACAGCGTCCAGGTGCAACGCGCGGGTGGCGAAGGCTTCACCCATAATGAAATAAACCCGGATGATTCCAAGAACCGCATGATTCAACTCTGGGTGCTACCTGAAACCCCGGGTCAACCGGCCGCTTACCGGGTATTGCAGGCCGAAGCCAATGGGCGCACGCGCGTTTATGGCGGCCCCACCGATGAGGACAATACCTTTGCTGCACGCACCGTTGTAGATGTTGCCCACCTGAAAGCAGGTGAACGCCTCAAACAACCCGGTCGTAGCCTTGCGTATATCACAATCGGTGCAGGCTCGAGCGAAGGTGAGACGCTAAGAGAAGGCGACCTGGTAGACACGAGAGATTTCAACTTCAAGGCATTATCAGATAGCAAGCTGATCCTCGCCTACGAAATATGATCTGCAAGCCTTTTAACTGTATTTTTGTTCATATCCCTAAAACTGCAGGACGCAGTGTCGAGATGTTTTTCATAAACAAACTTGATCTTGACAGGGATAATGACGAAGATCGGGCACGGTTACTGATCAATGACAACACTGACCCGGCAAGAGGTACCGAGAAACTATCGCACCTGAGCGCTTTGGAATATGTGCAATGCGGCCACATCACGCAACAGGAATTCTCCGGCTTTTACAAATTCAGCTTTGTACGCAACCCCTGGGCACGACTGGTCTCAGAGTACCGTTACAGAAACTTCCTCAGCCACAAGAGTTTTAAGGACTTTGTAATGAACAAACTCCCGGCACCCGGCCGGGACGATAAATACCGCCACATCATGCCGCAAACCGAAATGTTGTACGACAAGGCTGGTAACTTGCTGGTTGATTTTGTCGGTAAGTTTGAACGCCTGCAACAGGACTTTGACCAGGTCTGCAAACACCTGGGGTTCGAAGACTCAGGCTTACCACATGTCAACTCCTCCGATAAAAAATCCCGTGAATTACGACGCAAAGTCCGGAATTTCCTGCATCGCAACAATGAAAGTGCGTTACGCAACTACGTGGATTTCTATGATGGCGAAACCCGCGAAACCGTTACCAATCTATACCGTGCGGACATCGAAAACTTCGGGTATAACTTCGCTGATGCACTGAAGAATGGATGATCGCCCCTACTTTGTTTGACGCTCTTTAACTTTTACACCTACAATAGAGTTATACACATTGGCATTAATCAATGCCTTCAGACTATTACAACAAGAGGTACGATAGCTATGCAGTGTCCGAAATGCTCAGGTGAAATGGAATTGGTTTCTTACGATCAGGTCGAAGTTGATCGTTGTACATCATGTGGCGGTCTCTGGTTCCAACCGGAAGAACTACGCGCCCTGCGCGATGACATCTGGATGGCCGATTACATTATCGATAGCGGTGATAAAGCTATCGGCAGAAAGGCAAATGCCCATAAAGATTATCATTGCCCCGAATGCGGTGCGACGATGCTGCAGGAATATGACTCTGAACAACCGCATATCACCTATGAGTCCTGCCCGAATGGACACGGCACTTATCTTGATGCCGGTGAATTCACCGACCTGGTGCGGAAAACATTCTGGGATAAGTTCAAACGCAGAAGTTGAAACACACTTCACAATTGTCATATCGACCCTGATTGGCTGACGGGGTCAGGATTCTTCTGATAAGAAGGTCCTGACCCCAAACAACCGCTCAGGGAATAAGGGTGATGTTCAAAGTCACCGTCGATCCAGCCACGATCGTCACCGTATCCGAAGAACCACCCTCGCTGGGGTGGATTGCCGTTACGGTTTGTAAGCCTTCGGGTACATTCTGAATGGTGTATTTACCACCCTTGTTGGTGGTCGCGGACGACCCGCCAACTACCTGTACCTGAACCCCTCCAAGCTTGGCCCCGGTGCTGCTCAAAACCGTCCCCTTGAGTGCGCCTATACCAGTCGTCGGTGGCGGTGGCGGTGGTGGTAGCGAAGCGCCACATAACAAGGTTATGTTGATGGATTGATCAAAGTCCCAGCCCGTCTTACTGGCGGTGTCCACACAGAAGTTCCAGTCAGTACCATTTTTCACTGCGGGGGTTACCACTACAAGCCGACCACTGGCGTCTGTCGTGCCACTTTCTGTGCCATTCCAGTCTCCGCTAAACGTACCACCGACGGCAACTCCACTGACGGGTGCCCCACCTGCATCCTCCACAAGGATGGTTGCCACTCCACGATTTCGGGGACCTTTAACCTGCTCGCCGATCTCGCTGACGCTCGCAATACGGAATGCAGACCCAACTGCAGCTGCGGTGGTAAAACTCGACACTGCACCAATGGTAGTTCCGTCACCGTTGACCTCGTTGATACGCCAATAATATGTGGTCGAATCTGCCAGCGTGCCGGGGGTATAAGTAGTACCGGTTTGATTGCCCTGGAATGCTGGTGTTGTACTGGTACCAAAATAAACATTATGGGAATCAGTATCGGTCCCCGCAGTCCAGCCCAAGCTGACACTTGTACCGATGCCCGTGGCACCATCGGCAGGACTCGAGTTGAAAGCCGGACCAGGCAACACCGGTGCGCCTTCGGTATTGAAGCTCCAGACTAAACCGGTGGTGGTTCCATCCGCGTTGACCTCGTCAATGCGCCAGTAGTAAGTGGTTCCATTGGCCAGGGTTCCGGGATCGAAGCCCGTACCGCCCCGATTGCCCTGAAATGCTGGTGTTGTACTGGTACCAAAATAGACATCATGAGAATCCGTACCGGTGCCCGCGGTCCAGCCCAGGCTGACGCTTGTACTGATGTCCGTAGCACCATCGGCAGGACTGGGGTTAATTGCCGATCCAGGCAATACCGGTGCGGCTTCGGTATTGAAGCTCCAGACTAAACCTGTGGTCGTGCCGTCATCGTTGACTTCGTCAATGCGCCAGTAGTAAGTGGTTTCATTAGCGAGGGCTCCGGGGTCAAAGCCCGTACCACCCTGATTGCCCTGTAAATCGCCGCCATTGAGTGCACTGTTGGTGCCAAAATACACGTCGTGGGATGTCGCAGCCGTTCCAGCGGACCATAAGACGTCAGTTTCGACTCCCAACCCGGTTGCGCCATGGGTGGGGAACGGACTGGTTGCCAGACCGGGTGGGGCTCCGGGTGGCGGGGCACCGCCATATACCTCCAGTTCTACATTATCGATTTGCCAATAGTCTCCGGAGTAATCCATCCAGCTATCGTAGCGGAACCGCAGCATAACAGAAGACTGGCCGGCGATAGCGCCAGAGAGATCAATTACATTGAGGGTCGGGAATGGATTGAATCCCTGGTAGGTCCACTGGTTGAACCAGCTGGTTCCGCCATCGGTACTGGCATCGACGTTGAGAGACTCCCAGGTATCATAATTGTACTGACTATTGAATCTCAGAACCGCAGCATCGTTTAAAGACAGGTCGAGCAATGGTGTCCGTAACGAGGCCGCCCTTTCTGTAGTGTATCCGAAGTCAACCATTGCAAATTGCCCCGAACCTCCGGTCAGATTGTCCAGACGTGAACCGCCCGGGGTCGGCGTTTTGATGGTCCAGTTAACAACTGGATTCGTATTCGTCTCCATCGACCAGCCTGTGGGAAGGCCGCCAGTGAAGTCTTCGTTGATAAGCAGGCCTGTCCCCGTTGGCAATACAGTGTTGACGCTGATAATCAGCGTGTAATTCTGATTTTCACCATTGAATAATGTCCCCTTGTGGCTGACTTCTATGGTATAGATACCCGTACCGCCACCAGAGACATCCACCTGCTCCACGTTGTCCCGAAAATTATCACCCGTGCTTGCCGCAGCAGCGGGAACAGCGGGATTAAGCACCCAGGGCATATATGTACTTGAGCCTGTTTTGATACGTAAATCCAGGTCATTCACCAGCATGAGATCCTGGGGATCCAGTGCGGGATCCACAACGGTTCCCGGCCTGTCCATCCAGACCAGTGTGACAGTCACCAGGGCGTTCTCCTGCGTGACACTAATTTGCACGCTATCCACAGCGCTGTCGGCGAGACTGTCCTCAATTATCTGATGATCGCCGCCATCCTCAGTAATTACCCTGGCTGCGTTTTTGGTATTCAACAAGCCCCATCCAAATTCATAATCCGGTCCATTGGCACTACCCGCCTCGTCCGCGGTATGAATGGCCAGTGCCTTCAGGGTGGCACTGCGCATGAAGTTTCCGGCCCCATGAATGTTCTCGTAGTGCTCCTGCAGCAAAAGCAACGATCCCGTAACGTTCGGGGCTGCCATTGAGGTGCCAGCAGCTGCGGCGTAAAACGGATATTCGTGCCAGGCTGATATCAAAAATACACCATTGCCCACCACATCAGGCTTGATACGGCCATCATCCGTAGGTCCCCAACTACTGAATGGTGACATCAGAACCGAAGAAGGACCGGATAAGGGTGAGTAACCTCCCGGAATGTCGTCGACAGCTCCCACGGTCAGAATGTTCTTCGCAACGCTGTGGGTAGGCAGACAGTCATAACCGGCCGGTGCACAATCCGAGTTTCTCGGTTCTGTTGATATAAACAGAAAACTGCCATCCTGATCGATGACCGTATATGGCCTTCCGGCCGCCGGCCCGGTTTCCGAACGGTCATTGCCGGCGGCTTTGACAATCAGGTAATAAGGCGCGTCATATGCGATCTGATCCCACAACTGGGATTCGGTATCGTAATATCCAAAATTGGGATCCTCGACATCGGTATCAGCAGCTCCACCAATCCACCACCACTCATCCGGCTCCGCCCCACCTAGGTACAACCAACCGGCCACAATACCGTAAGAATGGTTGGAAACCAACAGTCCGCCAGCAGCGGCTGTCGCCATTTCTGCGGTATCTGAATTCCAGTCGTAGGCATTAAGATGAGCGGCATGAGCCATGCCACGGGACCTTGGTTCCAGTCCATCGCCGGCACCAATCAGGGTACCAGCCACGTGGGTGGAATGGCCTTTGACTTCGGTGGCGCCATCCATTTGTGTCAGACGGCCGATAAAATCCGTATGCGCGTAAATGGCACCGCCGTCCCACTCCGCCACGGTCATGCCGTAACCTTCCAGGTTAAGACCGGCGGAACCGCCCGGCCTTAGCTCGTCTGTCGAAACTGTATCCGCAGCGTCCAGGTTATTGGTGATATAGAAAACCGGTCCGGTATCGGGGTCCATGCGCTGCAATTCAAGCACCTGGCCATTGGGTAATTCGCGTCGCACGGGAATACCCACGCGCCGGGCATACTCCTGCGCCTGTCGACGGTTGTTCTCATCGCGTTTGTGAAGTCTGGCAGAGAGTGCTTGCAGTTCCGCCTTTCGTGTTGCGAGCGCAACATCACTTTGAGCCACAGCTACGCAGCTTAGGCACAAAACGGTGATGACCACTCCTAAGTTGAGCAGTATCTTCGTATTCATGATCTAGTATCCCTTTGAACGCCCCCGCGTTCGTAAAGGCGATTCCTTCGCCATCGAACCTGTTACAGGTACTTATAACTATAGTTCATCAGCAAAACTTTGCCGAAAAAGGGATTCTACGGGCTGGCAGTCATCAATACTTCAAGTCTGCCATCAGGCAGCAGCATGCCCTGGTCAATATCGAAACTGGAGAG
>PVMK01114008.1_pt1 | contig 22007 bp, 19 predicted proteins | sample 1853481 | NCBI WGS metagenome assembly PVMK01 (sample SAMN08533507, study PRJNA380276) | Marine sediment metagenome, whole genome shotgun sequencing project.
TATAAGGATTTAGCACCTTCGATGCCTGACACCCGACACCTGAAACCTTCATTTTCTTACCGCATATTGTCAGAAAAAAACAAAAAAGGACTAACCTGAAGTAATGGCGAAAATTTTATCAAACCCGCTGGTCAGTGTGATTCTCCCAACTTATAATCGGGGATGGATTCTCACCGAGGCCATCGATTCCGTTCTGGCACAGGACTATAAAGATTATGAGTTGATCGTTGTGGATGACGGCTCCACCGATAACACCCGGCAGATTCTGGAACCCTATGGGCAGAACATCATCGTTTTGCGGCAAACCAACAGAGGGGTCAGCGCCGCCCGCAATCGGGGCATTGCCCAGGCCGGCGGTCAACTGGCTGCTTTTTTAGATTCAGATGACCTCTGGCTGCCCCGGAAATTATCGCGACAAGTTGATTTTTTTAATTTAAATCCGGATGCGGTTATCAACCAGACCGAAGAGATCTGGATTCGAAACGGTGTCCGGGTGAATCCCAAAGATCGGCACCGGAAACCATCCGGAATGATTTTTGAGCGTTCCCTGGAGCTTTGCCTGGTCAGCCCATCCGCGGTAATGATTAAAAAAACGCTGTTTGATGCCGTCGGCGTATTTGATGAGAATCTGCCGGCTTGCGAAGATTATGATCTGTGGCTGCGGATCAGCTGCCGATATCCTATCCATCTTATTGACACCCCTCTGATCATAAAACGGGGAGGCCATCAGGACCAGCTGTCAAAAGCACCGGGGCTTGATAAATTCCGGATTCAGTCATTGGAAAATATCATTGAAAGCGGGCAGCTTGCAGAATCTCAATACCGCGCCGCAGTTTACAGCCTGCAGGATAAATGTGCCATTTATGCCGGTGGCTGCCGCAAACGGGGCAGGGGGGCTGAAGCGAAGTTTTATGAAGCACTGGCTGAGAAGTACCGGAAGGCGGAATTCGGAATGAAGTAAGGAGAAGGTGGGAAGGTGGGAGGTTGGGAAGCTGGGAAGGTAGGAGGCGGGGAAGGTGGGAGGCTGAAAGCATGGGGCAGAGGGCATGGGGCGAAGAGCATAGGGCATGGGGCAGAGGGATTTGAATGGGGACCCGTCGTCGTCCGATAAGGCGGGACTATGCCGTGGCTAAAGATGCGGAATGAAGTAAGGAGAAGCTGGGAAGTTGGGAGACGGGGAAGGTGGGAGGCTTAGAAGCTGAAGGCTGAAAGCTCAAAGCTGAAAGCATGGGGCATATTGGGCTTTGTTCTAACATCTGCCACGGCTTATTCGTAGGTTGGGTTGAGCATCTCGATTTCTTTTGTTGGGTTTCGTTCCTCTACCCAACCTACCGGTCAGCCATTTTTGTGCTATCAGCGAAACCCAACAAAATGGCCGAAGGTAGAACCATCCCCGGCATAGTGCATGGGGCATAGAGCATACGGTTTAAGGCTGGGTGTCAGGTTTCAAGTGCCAGAAGGCAGAGGACAGAGTGTATTGAATGGGGACCCGTCGTCGTCCGATAAGGCGGGACTATGCCGCGGCTAAAGATGCGGAATGAAGGAAAGAGAAGCTGGGAGGCGGGGAAGGTGGGAGGCTGAAAGTTCAAAGCGATAGGACGATGATCGTTTGAGAATTGAGGCTGAGGCCAAGAAATCGGTTGCCTCCAACCTCCAACGGCCGAAGGCCTTCCTAACAATCTAAACAGCAGGACCGGATTATTTAAACAGATAACCAACTGAATTTAAATAAAGCGAGACATCAGATAAATGATTGGAATGTTTTGATCATTGGTCCGCCGAAGGCGGATTGATATTGTTTGTAATTTGAGTCCTGTGATTTGGGATTTTAGTGTCGTATCCGGCAAGATAAATCGCCTCTATCTGAGAATCAGTTAGAATTGACTTTGACGTTACCTTGATCTAAAGCATTTATCTGTTGCTTTTCGTTTTGTGGTTTGATACAGCATAGAAGTCGCTGAATATAATTCATACTTTATTACTTTGTTAATTTCTAAATTCTAAAAGAAAGGGGTGATGATACAAGACGGTGGATTTCTGTTCGGAACATCAGCAGCGTTAACCTTTAACCACGAATCATATCAACCAAAGGAGGTTTTTTATGAAAAGGACATTCATTATTGCCGTAGCACTTATTTTTGGACTTTCCCTTCTGGTGGGATCCGGGCCTTTTGAGAAAAATGCCGAGGCCGGGAAAACCATATTTGTCACCATCGGTACCGGCGGGATTACCGGCGTTTACTACCCCACCGGCGGCGCGATTGCCAAGATGGTCAACAAAAAACGCAAGGAATATGGGATCCGGGCCACGGTGGAGTCAACCGGCGGCTCCGTGTTCAACGTCAATGCCGTTATGTCCGGCGATCTTGATTTTGGCGTGGTCCAGTCCGACCGGCAGTACCAGGCAGTTCAGGGTATCGCCAACTGGAAAGATAAAGGCCCCCAGAAAGATCTGCGTGCGGTCTTCTCAATCCATCCTGAAACACTTGACCTGATCGCCGCGGTGGATGCCAATATCAACAGCCTTCAGGATCTCAAGGGCAAACGCGTCAATATCGGAAACATCGGTTCCGGTCAACGAAAAAATGCCATAGATGCTCTGGTTGCCAACGGCCTGGACTACGAGAAGGATTTTCATGCAGAAAGCTTAAAGGCCGCAGAAGCTCCCGGACTGATCCAGGACGGCAGAATCGATGCCGCTTTTTACACCGTTGGACATCCCAGTGGCTATTACAAGGAAGCCACCTCCGGCGTACGCAAAGTGAAATTCGTTCCCATCACGAATATCGACAGTCTGCTCGAAAAATATCCTTACTATGCCAAAGCCGTCACCCGGGTGGTAGAACTCTACCCCGGCGCAGAAAATGATGCGGACGTAGAGACCTTCGGTGTCAAGGCCACATTTGTAACCTCTGCCAAGGTGCCGGATAATGTCGTCTATGCCGTTACCAAGGAGGTATTCGATAATTTCGAATCATTCAAGAAGCTGCATCCGGCATACGCCGGTCTGACTAAAGAGAACATGCTGGAGGGCATGAGCGCTCCCATTCATCCGGGTGCCTTGAAATATTATAAAGAAGTCGGTTTGATGAAGTAGCGGCAGTTGTAAAGAATCCTGGTCCCGAGCCGAGGACCAGGCTTTGATTTTACTCCAGACGGGTGGTGGTTGCCATTGGATAACCAATGGAATTATGCCACTACCATGGCATTCGATCACGGCAAAGCCTGTTATCTCTGATCTGTCTCCGAGGACCGGATTTCCAATTTTAAAAAAGCATCGGCGGCGGCTTCAAGCCGCCGCCTTTCCATGCGCATTGATCCAGTACCCGCAATATGATGATTCGATTGCCCGCAGGGGAAATCGTCATCAAAGTTCTTTTTGTTTTCAGTTTGCATTTTCGGATCCAAACAGGGTAACAGGTGGGCCAAATGACGAATAATCATACGACTCAGGAAAAGGATGAAGGGCTTGAAGTTGCCAGGAGGATGGCCGAAGAGGAGGAGGGGGTTGCAAGAAGACCCAAAGGGCCTACGAAATGGGTGATTCCCACTATCGGTGTCATCTGGTGTTGCTTTCAACTCTCCATCGCCAGCTGGTGGATCCTGGACACGGTATTTATCCGAGCCACACATTTGGGATTTGCCCTGCTGATCGTCTACTTGAACTACCCTGCATTCAAAACAACCCGTCTGGGTCTCAAATTTCTTTCCGTCAAAGATCGAATCCCTCCCTGGGATTTTGTGATTGCGATCATTGCCTGCTTTGCCGCCGTCTATATTGCCGTGGACTACGCCGGGATCAATGAACGTTATGGTGCACCCATCCCCCGTGATCTTGTCATCGGGTTCATCCTGCTGGTCATGCTGCTGGAAGCCGGCCGGCGGGTCATCGGTCCGGCCCTGTCGGTAATTGCTACGCTTTTTTGCCTGTATGCCTTTTTCGGTCCCTATATGCCGGATATCATTGCCTTTAAAGGCGTTTCCATGAGTCGTTTTATCGGGCAGATCACGATGTCCACCGAAGGCATCTATGGCATCCCGCTGGACGTATCCGCCACCATCGTCTTTCTTTTTGTGCTTTTCGGCTCCATGCTGGAAAAGGCCGGCGCCGGCCATTACTTTATCCAGCTGGCCCTGAGTATCCTGGGCGGATTTAAGGGCGGCCCGGCCAAAGCGGCGGTGATGGGCAGCGGGCTCACCGGTCTGGTATCGGGGTCGAGTATCGCCAATATCGTTACCACCGGGACCTTCACCATTCCCCTGATGAAAAAAGTGGGTTATCCCGCCACAAAGGCGGCCGCCGTTGAGGTCGCCGCCAGCACGGACGGTCAGCTGGCACCTCCCATCATGGGGGCCGCGGCCTTCATCATTGCCGAATATGTCAACGTTCCTTATTTAGAAGTGGTCAAGGCTGCAGCCGTTCCGGCCTTTGCCTCTTATGCAGCCCTTTTTTACATCACCCACATCGAGGCTTCCAAACTGGGTCTCAGAGGCCTGAGCCGCAGCGAACTGCCCGTTTTTTTCAAAACATTGCTAAGCGGATTGCATTTTTTGATTCCCATCAGTATGTTGCTTTATGAACTGATCGTTGTCCGCCATTCGCCGGAGCTGGCGGCTTTTAACGCCATCTGGGTGATGGCAATCATCATGCTGCTCCAGCATCCGGTGAAGGCCTATTTAAACAAAGAACCCATCGGTCCGGCGCTCAAACAGAGTGTCGTCCAGATCTTTTCAGCCATGGTTGCCGGAGCACGCAATATGTGTTCGGTGGCCCTGGCCACGGCGGCGGCCGGCATTATTGTAGGGGTGGTGGCCATGGGACTGGGCGGGCTGATCACCGAGGTCATCGATGTGCTTTCCGGGGGCAACATCTTCCTGCTGCTGGTTATCACTGCGGTGGCCAGCCTGATCATCGGTATGGGGCTGCCTACCACGGCCACCTATATCGTTATGGCCTCTCTGACGGCGCCGGTGATTGTTGAAGTCGGCGCATCCATGGATTTCATCGTGCCGCTCATGTCCGCCCACCTGTTCTGTTTCTACTTCGGGATTCTGGCCGACGATACGCCGCCGGTGGGTCTGGCAGCGTATGCGGCCGCGGCGATTGCCAAGTCGCCGCCCATTGCCACCGGTCTGCAGGGGTTCATGTACGATATCCGTACCGCCATATTGCCGTTCATGTTTATTTTCAATTCGGATTTGATCTTGCACGATATCAACAGCTGGTTCCAGGGATTGCTGATATTCGCTATGGCCTGCATGGGCAATTTTGCCTTTGCGTCGGCGACCCAGGGCTGGTTTGTGGTCAGGAATAAATTCTATGAAATACCGTTGTTTCTGTTTGTCACACTAAACTTAATGCGACCGGATCTCATCGCTAGGTGGATCGGATTGCCCCATGGGCAGCGCTACTGGACCTATCTGATCGGCCTGACCCTGTTCGGCGTGCTCTATTTAATGCAGCGCCCACGGTCCCCAAAGCCGGTGGCAGCCCCGGCGACCGTTTAAGAAATTGCTGAAGACATCTTTTTACGAGCGCAGTCTCGGTAAAAGCTTAGTGCTTTTTTCCCCTGTTGATGGGGAAGAATCGGTACCGCCAAAGAAGGAAATTTGACTATGGATGCCATCAATAAAATTTTGGTCGCCGTCGGCTTCACTGAATATACGGAAGAACTTTTGAATTATGCCGTCCGCATCGCCGAAAGCCTGGGAGCCGAGCTGATCGTTGCCAACGTCATTAATGTGAGAGACGTGGAAGCTATTGCAACGATTGCAACGATGGGCTATGACATCGACAGTGAACATTACGTTTCGGGGATAGAAGAAGATCGCCGGCAAACCCTGAACCGGATTCTTGAAAAAATTTCTTTCCCGACGGATAAACTCCATGCCGTTTTTAAGGTCGGCCACCCTGTTGAAGAATTGCTGAAAATTGCAAACAACGAAAATGCCGACTTGATGGTGATGGGAATTAAGGGCCGTTCGGATCTGGAACATATTCTGATGGGGTCGGTGGCGGAAAAGGTTTTTCGGCGATCTCCCATACCCATTCTGTCTTACCGGGACGAAAAAAATGCCGCACGATTAAAAAAGCATATCGGTATGTCGTAACCGTTCCGGGTTCAGGGTTCAAGGTTCCGAGTTCAGAGGTTTTGGGTCCACTTTAAATCAAGTCATGATATCTTAACTGCCACACTAACGCTGCCTCAGAAAGGGAGAAAAAATGAATACTGACTATCCAAGCGTACATGGTGTTGGCAGACGCACTCTCGTTATGATTCGAGGTTTTCCCAATTATGGGCTTACTACTATTAAATCAGGTAAAGCGATCTAACCCTGAACGGTGAACCCTGAACGATTTTTTAACCTTATTTTCTGTGGCAGCTATCCTGGAAGGAGGGCAAGATGTTCGGACATCTTTTACCAAGGCTCGCCATCATAGCGTTTGCAATATTTTTTTATTCCTTACCGGCTGCAGCGGGGGAGCGTTTTACGGATAATGGTGATGGCACGATTAGTGACCATGAGTTGGGACTCATGTGGTCCAAGACGGATAATAACGGGGATATCAATTGGATTCAGGCTGAAAAGTGGGTCAAATACACATTTCCGCTGACCCTTGAAAAGAATTATGATAACTGGCGGCTTCCCACGCTGAAGGAACTGCAGAGCCTTGTGGTGAAGGATAAAAATTATGGGGGTTACGAGACCGATTGCGGCCAATGGGTTAAAATCATCCGCAAATACAGTTAAGCTGCGGCTGGATCTGGACCTCTCGGACGTGATCCCAGGCGCCTTCGGCCCGCATATTCAACTTTGACAATGTCTATCATTATACGGTTCGCAAAGCTCAGAAACGGGGTTACCGGGCGCTGCCGGTGCGTGATCTGGAATAGCAGAAGACGGAGTTTTGAATTCGGATTTGCGATTTCGGAATTCGGGAGGATACTCAGGATTGAGTTATGAGAATTGAGAGCATGGCGCATTGCGTATAGTTAATTGAGTCGATTGATTTCATTTGACTACCCGATCAAACCAATTAACCTGATCAACCATAAACGCTGCCCTTTACCATTTCAATCCGAAATCGAACTATTCCACCCTCAATTTTCCGCATTCCGCATTCCGACTTCCGAATTCAAATGCCTCTGCCATCACTTCTGCGTCACCCGTAACACCTCCTCGATGGTTGTTGCACCATTCAATACTTTTTGGATACCGTCCTGACGCATGCTCATCATTTTTTCCCGGCGTGCTTCCCTTTTAATTTGGTTGGAATCATAGGTTGTAAGAATGAGGCTTTTTAATTTATCAGTCAACCGCATAATTTCAAAAATCCCCAGTCGCCCTTTGTAGCCCGTACCAATACATTTGTCACACCCCACGGCCTTATATATATGGCCCTCATTAAAATGATCCGGAGAGACACCGATGCTTTCCAGGTAAATGGTACTTGGTTTGTAGGCCTTTTTGCAATCATCGCACAGAATGCGGATCAGCCGTTGCGCCGCCACGGCCAAAACGGATGAGGAAATTAAAAAAGGCTCAACTCCCATGTCCACCAGGCGGGTAATCGCACTGGCGGAGTCGTTGGTGTGCAAGGTGGAAAAGACCAGATGCCCGGTCAGGGCCGACTGCACGGCGATTTCCGCAGTTTCCTGATCTCGAATTTCACCGACCAGGATCACATCCGGGTCCTGACGCACAATGGATCGCAATCCCAAGGCAAAGGTGAGATCAATTTTCGGATTTACCTGGATTTGACTGATGCCTTTTATCTGATACTCAATGGGATCTTCAATGGTGATAATATTGATGTCCGGCTTGTTAATCGATTGTAAAACGGCATAAAGGGTTGTGGTTTTGCCGCTGCCCGTAGGGCCGGTGACCAGGATGATACCATTGGGGGAGGCCACCAGATCCTTGATCAGTTTCAGCCGTTGCGAACTCAGACCGAGATCCGTCAATTCCAGCAGGGATCCCGATTTATTCAACAACCTGAGGACCACGCGCTCACCGAAGGCTGTGGGAATCGTCGACACCCGCAGGTCGATACTCTGATCCCCGACCTTGACTTCAAAGCGTCCATCCTGGGGCAGGCGTTTTTCTGCAATATTCATCTTAGCGATGACCTTTATCCGGGAGATCAGGGCGGGCTGAATCCATTTCGGCGGTGTCAGCAGGTCATACAGGATTCCATCAACGCGGTACCGCACCGTGAAACTGTGCTGATAGGGCTCGATATGAATATCGCTGGCACGGGCCTTGATGGATTGGGAAATAATGTGATTCACCAGTTTAATAATAGGCGCCTCGCTGGTGTCATCCAACAGATCGGCCGTCTCCTCAATTTCGCTGAGGATATCATTGCCGTTTTCTTCCATGTTCTGAACAAGCTGTTGGGCTGAATCCCTGCGCAGATCATATTGTAAGTTGATGGCTGAAAGAATTGACTCCCGTCCCGCAAGTACAAGTTTGAAATCGGTTAATCCCATGAGCCGCACCAGGTCATCCAGGGCGTGAAAGTTTAGCGGGTCGTTGATGGCAATGACATGCCCGGGCGGGGATACCTGGTTATCGGAGTCGGTCCCATCGTGCGGCGACAGCCCGCAATTTGCGGCGGTAATGGGGTTCTCATATTCCAGCGGCACCATAAAATATTTTTTCAAAAATTGAATGGGAATTTTTTCAATGGATTCGGACTCAATATTTTCCAGGGGCAATATGGGCCAGTAAGGAAGATCATACTGGTTACTCAGGGCTTCAAGCAACTGTGTTTCGGAAATGTTTTTCTGCTGAACCAGGATGTCGCCGATGTTTCCGCCCTTTTCCTCCCAAATGCGCCGGGCCTCGGCCAAAACATCATCATTCAGATTGTAATTGTCGACAAGTATTTGGGATAATTGGGTTCTCATATGTTTAACGATTTCCGATCGATTCTTGAATATTAACGAGGAATTCGGGTCTTTAATGCCTTCTTTGTCCTTAACCTGTGAACGGTTGCAATTTTCCTTTACCGGGGCTCCACGATTTCCAACTCCTGCGTTTTCGGCTCCGGAATCGATTCAGGAATTTTTTCTTCTTCATTGCTGGATTCTGCCGGGTGTTTTTCGTGGAATTTAATGCTGCCCCCTTTAATCGTATCGATGGTCTCTTTTTTCCCTTTGAGTATCCGAGCTGCTTCCTCCGGGTTTTTAATCACCCGGGGGGTTATAAAAATGTAAAGATTGGTTTTAATAGTTTCCTCAGATCTGTTTCTAAACAGCCAGCCCAGGATGGGAATATCACCCAGTACGGGAACTTTGTTTTCATTCACTGTGGTGGAATCATCGATCAGCCCGCCGATGACGACGGTTTGCTCATCTTCGACAATAACGGTGGTGTCCACCGTGCGTTTCAAAGTGACGGGCAGGGTGGATGAGGTTGTCAGCGTGGCCGCCCTATTGATGGAAGTGACTTCCAGGTTAATTTGCATGCGCACCAGCCGGCCCTCGGTGACGTGGGGGGTAATTTTCAATGTTTTGCCCACGTCCCGGTATTCAAACGATTCAAAGGTGCCGCCGGACACGTCGGTGGTGGATCGCGTCTGGAAGGGTCTGTTTTCTCCCACCGTGATGCGGGCTTCTTCGTTATCCGTGGTTAATATCTGGGGTGTTGACAGGATGCGAAAGTCATCATCGGTACTAACGGCATTGATGATCGCAGTTATATTTGAAACAGTGACGCCGGCGATGGTGAGCGGTTCGGTTATCATCCCCAGGGTAAGGCCGCCCTTCAACAGGTCTGCCGGCGCCGCAAAGCCGCTGGCGAATCCGCCGCCGACCAGCGTTTCCTTGCCGCCCAGCGATGCTTGTCCGAAGGCCGTCCAATCGATGCCGATATTCAGGCTTTTGTTCATATCAACTTCCATGATCAAGGCTTCAATGTAAACCATGGATCGGGGGATGTCGAGTTTCTTAATGACATCTTCCAGCACCATATAATCTTCTTTGTCGGCTATGATAATCAAGCTGTTGGTGGCCTTGTCGGCCGAGATTCTAACCTTGCCGGCCACCACCGATGACCCCTGTTTACCTTTGGGCGCGCCGGCTTCTTTGGACGGCACTTCCTGAAGAACTTTGGCCAGTTCTTCGGCGGTGGCATTCTTGCAGTAGTAAACATGAATTTTGCCTTTACCGCGGGGTGTTTCTTTGTCGACCATGGCGATCAGCTTTTTAATTCGCAGGGTATCTATTTCACTGGCCAGCAATACAATGGCGTTGGTTCTCACATCCGCCACCATGGTAAGGGTTTTTTGCTGGACACCCTTGCGTCTTTTAGTTGTCGTTTTGAAGACAGTGTTCAACAAATTGACCAGCTTGGTTACATCTGCGTATTCCAGCGGGATCACGGAAATTTCCTGACCGATGCCGGTTATATCGACTTCTTTTAAGATTTTAAGCAGCCGTTTGATGTTCGAATACACATCCGTCACAATCAGAATATTGGTTGGCGGATAGGCCAGGATCACACTGCTTTTGGAAACCATGGGCGTAAACAACCTTTTGATTTCAACGGGATCGGCATACGTTAATTGAATCAGCTGAGTGACCACTCTGTCCTCGGGCGCCGATGATGACTCCTCCCGCAGCTTGGTTTCAATGCTTTTTGAGCGTGCATCCGGTGCTGGGATGATTTTAACCACCTCACCGGACTTTACGGTGGTGTAACCGTGAACTTCCAGCACCGATTCAAATACTTTATATGCCTCTTTCATCGAAATCTTCGATGGAGATATAATCGTGACCTTGCCTTTTACCCGTTGATCCACAACGAAGTTGGTTCCGCTCAACTCACTCATAAATTTGATAAACACGTTGATATCTACGTTATTGAAATCAATCGAGACAAATTGCTGCTGTGTTTCTGCTTTCCGGGTTGAATCGGATCGCCCGGTGTCCTGTGCCCGGCTCAAATGAGGCGTCTGAGCGACGATTAATATGGATATAATTGAAATCAGGATGTATTTCACTGTCAGAGGGCTTGGTTTCATATAAATTCCGTTTAGGCTCGTGATCCTTAATCTATTACATAAATCTTAACCCGGACAAGCCGGAACCAAAATGTTTTTTTATAAAATTCAAAGAATTCACAACTAAGATTCTAATAGAATTTTAGGCATCCTTCATTTGCCAGTTTACAGTTTTATTTTTTTTAACCACGAAATACACGAAATATTTGTAGAATAAAATTTGTATTTTTTAGTGTCTTTCGTGCTTTTCGTGGTTAAACTATTCGATACTGTAATCAAGGGTTTGCTCACGGCCCCTGCGTTTTATCTGGAGCTGGATGTCGGATCCCGATGATAATTGTTCGATAACCTTGATGGCATCTTCGACGGAATCGATGGAGTCGCCGTTGACGCCGGTAATTATGTCGCCATTTCTCAACCGCATCTTCCTGAAAATGGCGTTGGGCTTGATGCCGGTGATGGAAATTCCGGCCGATTGACCGTTTTCGATATGGGGGCGCAGGGTTGCCTGCTCCATGAGATCGCCCAGGTTTTCCATCGCTTTTTGAATTTGATCGCCTTTCAATTTAATTTTACGGGGATAGCGTGAAACCGGCAGCTTTTGTGCGGAAGTAGGCGAAGGTGAACGCACATCCCTTCGGCCCGGACGACTGCTGCGGCCCCGACCGATATTTACCTCCATTGCCAGGATTTCGTCGTTATCCCCGACCTTCAATACGACTTTTTCTCTTAAAATCAACTTGACGACGGCATTCTGTATGGTATCACCGGCCCGGTATAGATTTTGTTCTCTAACCTTGGTATCTTCAATTACGGCATAGGCCCCTTCGTTTTGCCCGGTTACCGTGCCCCACAACTTTAGTTTCAGATCGGTCTGCTTGAGTTTTTCCAAATCCAATTTCTCTTCCACCACCGGAGCCGTTTCCTGTTCCTGTGTACTCGAATTGAAAATATTGCGTTTTGTGATCGCCGTATAATTCGCCAAGGGTGGATGGGACACCTCGGCAGGGGATGATGCAAGTCGCTTTACAGTGACACCGGCGGAAATGCCGTAGTCCAGTCGTGCGGTGACAAAGGTATAAAACGCGTTTACACAGAGATAAACACCCGCGGTGATGAGCAAAAAATTGGCGATGGTAAAATAGCGATTAATCATATTTTAATTTAAAGAAAAGCCGGGTTCATCCAATGTACCGTCGATTTTAAACGAAATGGGCGCTTTTCCGGCCTTTTTTTTCCGTAAAAAGTCCATCGGAAGGCTTTTTTCAATTTTTGCCAGCAACAGGTGATGCGGTGTCACTGATATGGTCAAATTCAGTGCGTTTTTGCCGGTTAAGCCAATCGTACCTGTGAGGTCGGCATCCAGCTGATTTCCTTTGGCACGGGTGTGTTTGATGGTCAAGGTGTCGTTTTTGAGCATTAGATCCGCAGCAATATTTCTGAATTCCAATGATTTCAGGCTAAATACGGCTTTGTTCAATTCGATCCTGCATTGCGACAGCGTCAGATTCCCCTCCAGTGACCGGTTTGGCCCCGCCTTGGCATAGGTGAAATTTCCGTCAAGCACACCGGAAATTTTGTCAGCGGGCAGACGTTGCATTGCGGGTATTCCCTGCACCTGAATACCTGAAATTCTGCCGTCACATTTTACCTCCTGCCCCCCGGAGTTGTCGTCTAATTCCACCCGGCCGCTAAAGGTGCCGGTATTGACACGGCCCTTGAAATTTACGGTGGTTTTATTGCTGAACAGCGACAGAATTCCGGGCATTATTTTTATCCTGTCGAGATCGATTAACGCCTCGTTCTGATAGACAATACCGACCTCATGGAGGTTGATGCCGGGCGGAAGAACCGGACTTACGCGGTCAATGGTGACGGTGATATCAGGATTTCCCTGACTCAGCCGATACGCCAGATATGTTTTCAGCGTATCCGACGGGAAAAGATAATAGAGAAAAACCCCCGTGATACCGATGATGTAGGTAGTGTATAAAAGCGATTTTTTGGATATTTTCATTTCAAATTTCTACCGTTTCAACCTGCAGCACAGCGGTAAGAAGCCCCTGCTTTTTGTCCTTTTTCGAAATCGAGATTCGTTTAATGTCCACCATGTTTCTGGAGGTTTCAACCCCGTACAGGTAAGCTGTCAGCTGTTTCAGGGTGATGGCATCCAGCTTCATTTCTACCCGGGAAATTTTGTATGGACTGTTTTTTTGAACCTTCGTAGAAGGTTTCATGTAGCTGATGTGATCCTTGATACCGGTCTTACCGGCCAGTTGATCTAAAAAGGAAAACAACTTAAATCCCTTTTGCCTGCGGCTAAACAGGGCTTTGGATACTTCCGTTTTTTGTGTCAGCGCACCGTATTCAGATTGAAGCTGACGCATTTGCTCAAGCATAACAGTCTTGTCGTGCAGACTGTTTTTCAGTTGGTCTGTTTTGCTTAAAAAGGGTCCCACAATAAATGTGGCAATCAAAAAAATACCAATGACACCGGCTGCCAGCATAATCGCATAGCGTTCGCGTTTGTTCATTTTTTTTAAGGTTGCCGGCAGTTTCATTTTACAACACCACTTTCATCTGGAAACGGACCTCTTTACCGGATCGGTCCTTGTTGGTGGAGCTGATCGTCACTTTTTTAAACGCATCAATTTGCTCCAGCTTACTTTTAATGTCGTCCACCGCTTCAAATGTGTCGGTGGTTCCCGAAATTAACACGTTATCCGGCGAAATGACCATGCGGGTGATGTCCACCGCGATGGATTCCGAAATGCTTTTACTGATATTGTTTAAAATGTCGATGCTGAGAATCTGAGATGTCGTTGCGGTCTGAAGTACCGCACTTTTTTTGACTTCCTGTACTTTAATCTGCATCTGTTGAAACGGATCGACAATTCGTTTTACCTCCGGAAAAGTTTCCTTAAAAATACCGGTTATTTGTCGGTTGAAGCGATCTATCTGCCGGTTTAAGGTATAAGATTCCCCAATTATATTAAAAAATAATAAAGCCAGCACCGACGCGGCGAGGATTCCGGTTTTGATTAGATATTTCTTGTGTTTTACAATGAATTTTTTTGCGGCAAAACGGCCTTTATGAAAGTTCAGCCCCTTGATTCCCTCGATTTCCATTAGAGCCAGAGCCAAAGCGTTATCCATCAAGGCCGGGTCCCACGGTTTATTGTCTTTACCATCAATGGGGATACTCAGGCGGTCAGCAAAGTTTAACCGCTTGACCGGAAGCTCCAGAAACCTGGAGACATTCGCGTCAAAATTTGCGCCATTCAAACCGGAGCCGGTCACCACCATATCCGGCGGTTGATACTCCGACTGATAAAGTTCACCAAAAGCCGACAGAGTGCTGTGGACGAAGGCACCCAGCGACCCGGCCCGGGTATCGTCGGTGACCGGGGTCGCCAACGATCGGATCAGCTTTATCCCTCCGTTGCTGACGATAAACAGCGTGCTGAGATCCTTATCGACTTTAAGAAACAACTGGTCTTTACCGGCATCTGCCTGATTTGCCAGACAGAGGGCCGCGGGCAGTCCGCTCAGCGTTACCATTTCAGGGTCAATTTTAAAGGCGCCCAAGGTCCCAAGATACGGGGTCAGATCGGACTTGGGCACTGCCACGGCAATGACATCGGTATGATCATCGTGGCCGGCGGACTCCAGGTCGATAAAGTCAATGATGAGGTCATCGACCGGGTAAGGGACGGTGGGCTCCAGTTCAAACGGTAGAACCAGTTGAATCTTTTTAGAACCCTTAAATGGGATCTGCAAAATCCGATAGGAAAAGTGATCCGCTGAAATAGAGACCACACAATCACAGCCATCGGTATCGATCTCGTTGCAAAGGATCTCCAGGGCAGTCTTAAAAGGGTTTTCGTCCTCGGCGGAATCGGATATGGGAACATGCGCATGGGCATCGATCCGGCTTTCACGCAGGCTGGTTTTAACCAGCACCGCGGAAACGGACTCTTTTCTAATATCAATTCCAAGAACTTTTCTGCTCATGGCGAGTTTACCCGATTATCCTTTAATTCCCAGTCCGGTCGTGCCGGGATTCAACAGTTTTCGTTTTATATTGGTCAGTAAATTCGATATTCGGATTTAAAGGTTCCGATTGGTTATCCAGATCAATGATATTGTATTCAAACCTCATAATTTACTATGAAAACAGCTCTTTTTATTTTGCAAATATGGGATAAGTCCATATTTACAACAACTTAACTAACCAACTAATAAACCAATCAACGATATCTGTATATTACCATAAACGCACGAAATTATTTCTAAGCGCCTAATCCGTCTGCCAGCTTAAAACTTTGCACGTCCATTTACCGGATTGAGGGCTTTGAACTCGTTGGACTACGGCGATCACGGAGGTTTTGATATTGCTTGTGGTGGCTTCGGATTCAATGCGAAACACGTCGCTTGATACTGAAATCAGCTTGGGATCAATCGCGATATCGCCAAAGCCCGGAATGTTTTTATACCACTTGGTGCTGGAAAAGTCATGTACATCTTTTCCCGCCACTATTTCCTGGCGAAAATCAAATAGCGATTGAGCCATTTCTTCGTTTTCGATCCCCAGCAGGGCAGCCAGCACCGGTAAATCGGCCGTATTGATATTAATACGTCCCGGCCAGTTGAAAGTCGTGCCTGCTCCTAACGTCATCCCGTGGACGGTCATATGATGGGACAACCCCGGGGTTTCTCCCTTGCCGTAATAAAGCACAGGGGTGATGCCTTTTATAAGTAAAAGTTCGTTTAGATCCGGTATCGGGCCATTGCGCACGGCATACGGGGGGTCGAGGTCTTCATAATAGTTTGCTTCCGCCCCGCTCAACCCGGAGGTCGCGTCATCATCACCGCTATCGAGCCAATCCTTTACCGAGTTGACGATGGCAACCGGATCGCTGTCATCTTTAAGCTGTTCCTCGCTGCCGATATATCTCAGAAAACGATCCCACAGCATGATCTGGGATTGATTGAACCCTCGGCTTTCCGGATACAACACCAGCGCATTGACCTGTATTTTGCTCAGTTCATCGGTAATCGTGACGGATAATTTTCCTTTTTCAAACGAAATTTCCTGCAGGATTTCATCGATTTTTTCAGGATTCGCCCAGTCCTCCTGCAGAGAATCGAAATCGGATTCAGACCTATCCTTAACCAGCAGGGCCATGGCGGCATATACACCGGAGTCGGCCATATTAGACATCGTCAAATGGTCGCGTACCGCTGCTGTCGAAATGATCGCAAAACGTGCCCGGCGGTTATATTCCAGTGCTGCGGCCACCAGAATCGTTGTCACCGATATCGTAATCAGCAGGGCGATGCCCCGATTACCTTTGAATATTTTCAGTGCCTTCAACATGTCAATTTATTTTCGGAACTATGACCAAGAAAAAGGAGTTCTACCTTTCGAGAGCCTCCCTTCGAGAGCCTCAGGGTCTAATGACTGGGTCGAACGCTCACTTTTAATAAAAAAGACAGAGCGAAGCGATACCATAAATCGTCATTCGTCATTCGTCAATTCCGGCCCTAAGGGTTCGATCTTCTCCCGGTGCACCGCAAACCGGACCGTGGTTTCGAAGTTGTATGAAACGGATTCGTCACCGATTTCGAGTTGGATCCCGATGGCGGACGGTGTTGCGTAACCATACTCGTCTGAATCGGAGTTCCATTCCTCGAATTCGGAACCTTCGGAATCGTAGTACTTAAATGCCAAAGATTTGACATGTTCACTCAAAACCGGGTCCCCACTATTTTCCTCAAACGGCGGGTAAGGATACAGATGGTCCCCACGTCTCAGCACCTGCTGACCGTCATCTTTACCCTGTACATAGTAAACGATTTCGGCAACTCCACGCTTTATGCTTTTATTAAAAGGGATATGAGCCTTGCTTGCAAACCTAACGGCTGCAATACTTGTGCCACCAATTTCGTTGCTGGATCCTACGATGCGATAGGGGTCAGGGGGATCGTCAAAATTCGGTGGTTTGTAAAGTGGCGGCTGTGAAATGTATAAGGCCCTCAAATCGAGGGTCATCCGGTTCAGACAATTTTTGGCCATATCATAATATCGAGAGCTTTTGTTCAGAGTATCCGTAGTTGAAAATACAGCATTGAACGAAGCCAGAATTGTGGTCACAACGATTCCCAGTATCAAAAATGCAAGCAGGATTTCCATCAAGGTGAAGCCGTGGGCCCCGGCCGCTGGTTGCCGGCTTCCGGCTGCCGGGGTACTGGGTACTGGGTACTGGGTGCTGGGTACTGGGTACTGGGTACTGGGTACTGGCAGCTGGATACTGGGTTTTGGATATTGGATACTGGATTTTTTATGTTTATAGTCCATTATGAACGTTAATCTTTGTCATCTGCCCTATGCCCTCAAATTTCGTAAAATGATAGAAAAACAGGTCTTTTTTGGGACATTATTTATTTCTATTAGCGCCAAATTGAGGGATTTAGGGATTAAAAGATAAAATCAATAAATTAAGGTAGATAGATAAAATTCATTCAATTCTCAAATTCCCCAATCCTTTAATTCCTGAATTAGATCCGTGTCCAATTTTCATGCAATCCCACGAAAGTTAAGGAGTCACAGCTATTTTCCCACGCTGAATGACGAGGTCTGGCCCTATGCTTTTTCATTCCGCATTCCAATATCCGAAATCGATGCCTCCGAATTCCCCATTCCACCTTCCGCATTCGACTATCATTCTCTCATAAACCGGTAGGTCCTGACATCGTAAACGTATTCATCATTGTTAAAGGAGACCGTCATATCGATGCGCTTCAAGTCAGCGGCAATCTCACCCAGAGCCTCTGATGATACCTCGTCTGTGGCAATGCGCCAGGTGTAGCCGGGAAACTTATCGCCAAAATCACCTGAATCTTCGACAAATATTCCCGATGAAGCGGTTTCCAGTTGTGCCAGTTTGCTTTGAGCCAGCATGGGGGCCTGGGTATAAAATCTGGCTGCTGCATTCATGGTCAGAGTTTGGGAGTGCATCCTATATACGCTGACCAGAACAATGGCCATAATGGCCATGGCAATCATAACTTCCAGCAGGGTAAACCCGGAGGCTGTATGCCGGACGCTCGATACTGGATACTGGATACTGGATACTGGATGGTCGATGCTCGATGCTCGATGTCTGATGTTCAGGGTTGTATGCCGCATGCTGGAAATTGACTGTCGAATTTTGTGCTTTGACTTCTGTTTTCTGGATCCTGTCCTCTGACCCCTGGTGACTTGTCACTTGTCAGTGGCATCCGGCCTCAATCCTCAAAACCGGTATATTCTTCAATAACCTGAACGTTTGATAGAAAAGGCTCTATCAAAAAACTCAGATATGTCTCACCTTCCTGCATGTGAACGAAGGCTTTGTCTGTGTAACCGGCTTTGTAAAAGGTTATTTCTGTTTGACCGGAGCTAATTTTTTCTTTAGCCGGATACTCAATATCTATGATTCGAACATCGTCCGGGAGGGCATAGCTGTTTAATGCTGCACTTTCATAGTCCTCCTGGGACATTGATTCATTGGTTTCCCAAATACGCCCGCTGTCCAGATCAAAATGCAACGCGTATTGCTTCTGATCGCGGATAGCACTTTCTTTCAGTGCCCGAACTTTGCCGATCAGCCAGCGGGCGCTTTTTTTGCTGTCATCAAGAAAAGGATTGTTCTGCAGCCGGGGAAGGGAAAAAAAAAGCATCAGCCCGATCAGCGCGATCACGACAATCAGTTCAATCAGCGTGAAACCATTGTTTCGGTGGAACAGTCTGTTGTTTGTTGCCTGTTGTCTGTTGCTGGAGTTTGGGTTCATAGTTGAGACCTAATAATTAACTATGAAAATAGCTCTTTTTTTTGGACATTATCGGGCGTAGTGAAGCCTTTTCGGAGAATAGGTTTCAGGTGTCGGGTGTCAGGTTTCAGGCCGGCTCTCACTTTTTTACTACTGACACCTGACACCCGACACCCGAGTGACAGTGTCCAATTATTTTGCAAATATGGGATAAATCCATATTTATAACCACTTAACCAATCAACTAATCACCCAATCAACGATATCTGTAGTTAAAGTTCTTGATATCATGACACTCTTTTTTGCGCCGTATCCAACTGACAACTTACAACCCGCAACCCACAACTGACAAATCTTTATTCTATTTCCCAGTTATTGATATCTTTATTTACATCTTCGCCGCCGGGTACGCCGTCTGCTCCATAGCAAATGATGTCAAAATCTCCTTTGAGACCGGGAGACAGATAAATAAATTCATTGCCCCAGGGATCCTTGGGGACCCTGCCCTTTTCAAGATAACCGTTTTTTGACCATTTTCTGGGTATTATTCCAGTTTCAGGCATTTCCACCAGCGCCTGGAGTCCCTGTTCGGTGCTCGGGTACGGACCGTTGTCAAGTTTGTATAATTTTAAAGCGGTTTCCAGGTTTTGGATATCCAAGCGGGCTTTCACCTGTTTGGCTTCATCAGGCCGACTCATGATCTTGGGTGCAACCCACATAGCGAGGATACCGAGGATGATGATGACAACCATCAGTTCAATCAGCGTAAATCCCTGGTTTTCATATCTTAATTTTTGTAACATTTATGAAACTCCTTTAGTCCTACTTTGTCATATTTATTTTTACTTCAGCTCCTTATTATAACAGATTGAGAAAGCGGAATAAACGAATGCCTAAAGTGATCTAAATTGCCTAAAATGACTAAAATTAAGGAAACGCTATGCTCTATCTCTTTTTATAAAATTGACAGAATACTACAAATTTAGCTCATTTTAGTTCATTTCAAACTTTAGATCATTTTCTCAGATAAAATTACATCCTTTTAATTTCGAATAGAACATTATGCTCTTATAATGTGACAGAATAGAATCAGTGGCTTTCTCCTTACCGAATTAACTGGTTCATTTCAAATATCGGCAGGCATATCGACAGAACAATAAAGCCGACGATGGATCCCATCACCAGGATCATTACAGGTTCCAGATATGATGTGAGACGCAAAATGCTGGTCTCCACCTCGTTGTCATACACGTCTGCAATTTTAGTCAGCATGTTTTCCAGTTGACCGCTTTGTTCTCCGACCTGGATCATCTGAATGGATAACTGGGGGAAAATTCCACTCCCGGACAGAGCTGCCCCCAAGCCCTGACCATTGCCGACTTCGATGGCGGCCGTTTCGACTGAATCGGCGATCAGAATATTGCCGGCAATATTTTTCACGATGTCCATGGCAATCAGCATGGAGACCCCGTTTTCCAGCAGAGAGCCCAGGGTGCGCGCAAACCGGGCCACTGCAAGTTTTTTAGCCAAAATACCCATGCCCGGTAATAACAACGTGGTTTTATCGATCCAGTAGCGACCCTTTGTGGTTTTTTTTGCCCGGTTGAAAAATACCCCGGTGGCCACAAAAACGATTAAAACACTCCACCAGTAGGACTTAAAAAAATCACTTAAAAAGATCAGAATCCGGGTCGGTGTCGGAAGGACCTGGTCCATATCAGCGAAAATTGAAGTGATGCTGGGAACAATGTAGATCATTAACACGAGCAATACGACAGTGCCGATCACCATCATAAATATCGGATAGGCCAGGGCTGTCTGAATTCGGTTCATCAAGGCCTGTTGTTTTTCGGTAATATCCGCCAGACGCTCCAAAACAATTTCAAGGGTGCCGGAGGTTTCTCCGGCGCGTACCATATTGACATACAGGGGTGAAAAAGCTCCGGGATATTTCGAAAGCGCCTGTGCAAAACTGCTGCCTTCCACGATCAAATTCTTGGTCTGAGCCAATATTTTTTTGAAACCATGGGATTTGGTCTGGGGAATCAGTGCATCCAGGGCCGAGACCAGCGGGAAACCGGCCCCTATTAGAGTTGCGAGCTGACGGGTCATCATCGAAACTTCGACCGGCTTTACGCGTCCCAGGCCGCGTGTCAGGGCAAATCTCCTGGATGCTTTTTTCGGTGTTGCTTCGAGGGTCTCTTTGATGGATACCGGAAAAATCCCTGAGGTACGGAGTTTCTGGCGGGCGGCCTGAGCCCCCTCAGCATCGATAATACCGGAGGTGGTTTTTCCCCTGCTATCCAGGGCTGTGTATTCAAATACCGGCATGGCTTACCACCGCATGTTATGATTACAAATGATATGAGCTGTTTAGGCCCTTATCGGGCTTTATCTGACAACATGTTGTAAGAAACTGAAGGTGTCAGGTGTCAGTGTTCAGGTTTCAGGACTTAGTACCCCAATTCCCTGACACCCGAAACCTGACACCTGAAACCTATAACCAGCGTGCATGCTGCCCCGCAAATCTTCAATATTCAATTCCGGCTTGTCCGGGTTGGGGTTTTCTCAACCGGAACGTTGAACTCCCTGGCCCAGACCTTAATTTACGTCGCTCAATTATAAAGATTCATGTTTGGGAACCTGACTCGGGCCGTAATATGATCTTAATAAGTCGCACCCCCCAAGGCGTAGGCTCTCCGAAGTGTAAGCTACGAGCCAGCTTCCTGCTCGTAGAGCATATAGAGCATACAGCTCGGAGAGAGGCCAGGGCAGGCTGAACCGCTCAACCTATGTGACAGAATAATAATATTATCATTCTGCATTATTTTCAACCGAAATCTCGTTTGACTCAAGCGTAATTTATGGCAAGAATTCCGAATGGTTCTGAGAAAGTCACTTGCTTTGCAACAGGTCTGGCACCCAAGCTATGGGAAAAATTGTAACCAATTGGACTATTCTCTGAAATAGTATAGTATGAATTACAAACTACAAGCACCAAATTTGATTAAAGCCGGTGAAAGGAGTTAAGGTTGCCCTTTGTGATATTTTAGCATATAAATTGTTATAATCCCCTTGAAAACCCGAGTTCAGATATCGTTTATTGGTTGATTAGTTGATTGGTTAAGTGGTTATAAATATGGATTTATCCCACATTTGCAAAATAATTGGACACTGTCAC
>PVMK01118241.1_pt1 | contig 22006 bp, 18 predicted proteins | sample 1853481 | NCBI WGS metagenome assembly PVMK01 (sample SAMN08533507, study PRJNA380276) | Marine sediment metagenome, whole genome shotgun sequencing project.
GCTTGTAGAAGCATTGCTTGCCGCATTGGTTTTACCGGTTGCCGTATGGGTCTGGCGACAGCGATCGCGAGACCCAGATTTGCCCAAGGCGCAAAAGTCAAGCCTCGGATCAGATCTGGCTGTACTTAGCACAGCATGCCGAAAAGAGCTTCTGTTTCAGTGGCGGACCAAACGCGCCCTTATCGTTGTGGCTGTTTTTCTGGTCTTTGGGATGGTGTCGCCCTTAATCGCGAAATTCACACCTGAAATCATCAAGAGTCTGGAGGAGGCCGAGCAATTCGCGGCACTAATTCCAGATCCCTCTGTTGGCGACGCGATCGGTCAGTACATGAGCAATCTGACCCAATTTGGTTTTATCCTGGTTATTCTATTGGGTATGAACGCGGTAGCAGGCGAGAAGGAGAAAGGGACGGCGGCCATGATACTCAGCAAACCGCTTCCTCGCTGGAGTTTTATCGCCAGCAAATATATATCCCAGGGAATAGTCTATTTGATTGCAGTCGCCGTTGCCGGAATCGCAGCCTATTATTACACCTTCTACCTCTTTGAAAGGCTTCCCGCGTCAGCTTTCTTTCTGGCCAACCTGTTGTTATTCTGTTGGTTGATGGTTTATGCGGCGGTAACGATGTTAGGCAGCTCGCTTGGAAAAACCACGGCCGCGGCGGCGGGAATCGCGGCTATTGGTGGCATTGTTCTGCTCATATCTGGCACCATCCCACGCTATGGTGCTCTTGCGCCATCCGGCCTGGTTAACTGGGCTAGCGCCCTGGCCCTGAATCTTGAAGGTGCAGCAAACGGTGGATCGCTACTGGCCGCTTTCAGCATTATCCTACTGCTTCTCCTAGCTTCGGTCGCGGCGATTGAAGAGCAGGAGATCTAAACAAGATCGCCCGCATTTGGAAACGTTGTTCGATGGTTATCTAGATTGGAATGATATGCGAGTAATGTTGTTAAAAATGAGTATTCAATGCCATTATTGCGCCTCGATGAGGATCGATATTTAAAGTGAGAAACACAAACCGACAACCCGAACTTCAACTTCAAACCTATCTTAAGCAAGCGCAGGACGAAATGGTCGCCTATCTACGCGAGCTAGTATTGGTTGAATCACCTAGCTCACATCCTGAATCTCAGGCTGGAATTCTGTCGATTCTCAAAGACTCGTTTCGCGATCTGGGTTTTAGCGTCAAAATAATCTCGGGAGAGCATTCTGGCGGCCATCTATTGGCACATGGCTCAGAGACCTCCCTGGCTGAGCGCCAACTTCTAATCGGGCATTGTGATACGGTTTGGCCCATTGGGACGTTGGAACAAATGCCTTTTGTGAGTGAAGGAGATGTTCTACGAGGACCTGGAATCTATGACATGAAAGCCGGCCTGACCCAGATGGTCTTTGCCCTAAGGGCTATTCGCGCACTCGATCTTGAACCGCGTCTCAATCCGGTTGTCTTCATAAACTCGGACGAGGAGATCGGCAGCATCGAATCGGAGCAGCATATTCGAAGGCTTGCTCAAGAGGTAAGCCGCGTCTTTGTACTTGAGCCCGCCTTAGGTCTTGACGGCAAGCTCAAAACTGCCCGTAAAGGAATCGGACGATTTTCGATCTCTATCAAGGGAAAGGCAGCCCACGCCGGTCTTGACCCTGGAACAGGGATCAGCGCCATCCTCGAACTATCCTATCTGATCCAGAAACTCTATGCCTTAAATGATCCTGGTAACGGGATTACCGTGAACGTTGGACTTGTCGAGGGCGGTATTCGACCGAATGTCGTTGCCGCATACAGCCAGGCCGAAGTAGACGTTCGCTACCTTGCCCTGGATGATGCGGGAAAGATCGAATCAGCGATCTTGAATCTGCAGCCGGAGACGCCCGGGGCGACCTTTGATATCCGAGGCGGAATTAGCCGTTCGCCTCTTGAACGAACGTCAAGAAACCAACGATTGTGGCGTCAGGCGAGGACTCTGGGAGAGAGGATCGGCTTGCAGTTAGAAGAAGGTTCTGCTGGAGGAGGGTCTGATGGGAATATTACCAGCCAATATGCAGCCACTTTGGATGGACTTGGAGCGGTCGGTAATGGAGCTCATGCCAATCATGAATTCGTTTTCGTCAGCAAGATGGTCGAAAGATCTGTGCTACTGGCACTTCTGATTTTATCCGATCAAGATAGCTCCAATCCGAGCCTGGTAAGGAACGGATAAGTTCCGCTCTAAACGGCAGACCGGGAGAGGTGGAATTCGGCGACAACCTAACCAAGAACTATTGATGATTCAAGTAGTGACAGCAAACGATTCGGACCCTAACTAAATGACAAACTATATGGCGATTTTGTAGTATTCTTCTGTCTCATACACGACGTGTGCTCTTACACGACGTGTGCTCCTACAGGATGTGTACTCTTACACGAAGTGTACTCTTGTACGAGATGTATTGTTACAAGACGTATACTATACATAACGTGTAATATACACAACGTGTACTTTACACGACGTGTACTTTACAAGATGTTTACTGTGACATGAGGTGGAGTGAAATGGAAACCAGGGGCCAGAATCCAGCAGAGGCAAATATGGAGCGTGACATACCTGGCGACGCATCAGCTCGTCGCCAACTGGCAGATTGGGAGAAAGAACAACCCTCGAATTTCTTCACAGCTGATCTGAATTTTCAGAGAACCCTCGAATATCATTGGGGTATCGATACTTATCGAAGGAACGCTCCTGCTCTATATAGATTCGGCCAAGTATTAGCATCGAAGGTCGATCCAGACGTAAGGATTGCCAACAGAGATGAAAACCCTCCCAGGCTGGAGCGATATGACGCCTGGGGCGAGAGGATAGAGGAAGTATTGTTTCATCCAAGCCATCACGAGGCGGGACGGCACATCTACGCCTCAGGGATGATGGGCGCTTATGAGCAACCAGGTTCAAATCTCTATTCGCTGGCTTTGTTCTACCTTTCGTCACAGAACGGGGAGGCTGGTCACAATTGCCCGGTAGCATGTACGGCCGGATTAATAAAGGTGCTGCAGGCGGTCGGCGACGAGCACCTTAAAGAGCGTTACCTTGGACGGCTATTCGATCCTGATTACGAGACGCATTATCATGGCGCGCAATTTCTGACTGAAGTACAGGGTGGTTCTGACGTAGGGGCTAACTCCACAACGGCCTCACCTGCAGAAGCCAAAGGTGTCTGGCTCCTCAACGGCGAAAAGTGGTTTTGCTCGAATATAACGGCCGACCTGGCCCTGGTCACCGCTCGGGTTCTTGGACAAGGCTCAGGAACAGAGGGCCTTGGCCTGTTTCTCCTGCCCCGCATTCTCGACGATGGCCAGCCGAACACAGTCTTCATCGCAAGACTAAAAGATAAGCTAGGAACTCGTTCCATGGCCACTGGAGAGCTGGAGTTCCGCGACGCTCGAGCATACCAGATCGGCCCGACGGAGAGTGGCTTTAAAAACGTCATGACCCACGTTATCAACACCTCCAGGATTTACAATGCGCTTGCAGTTTGCGGAAACGCGCGTCGGGCGTACATGGTTGCCTCCAGCTACGCTCAGCATCGCCGGGCATTTGACCGGGCCATCGTTCATTTCCCTATCGTACAGGATATTTTGGCAAATATGCGCGGGGACGTAACGGCTGCGCTTTCAGGGACCTTGCAGATCGTTCGTCTGGTTGACCTATTGGAGACCGGAAAGGCCAGCGATCAAACCGCTGGATTCCTGCGACTGGCTATCAACATAAACAAATATCGTTCAGCCGTTTTAGCACACCAGGCAATAGTCAGCGCCATCGAGATTCTGGGTGGGAACGGCGCCATTGAGACATTTTCTGTCCTCCCCAGACTGCTTCGAGATAATATCGTCTACGAAAACTGGGAAGGGACGCACAATGTCCTATTGGCTCAGGTACAAAGAGATATGCGTCGTTACCAGATAGAGAAGCAATTCGCTGCCGTGGTGCGAGAGTTATTTGAGCAAGTATCGCAGGACGCGCTTCGATCTGAGGGTCTTGAAAGACTTGATGGGCTTCAGGCTGAGCTCGAAGAAGTGTTAGCTATGGACGAGTTGACAGCTGGGATATATTTCAGGCCACTCATGGATCGACTAGCCGATCTCTATTATGCAGCCTGCTTGGCCAACGAGGCTGATTGGGAGATGCGTGAGAAGGGAGATCGAACTAAGTTCCATGTGGCTACCCTTTTCTTGAACCGTCGCGCTGCCGGACGAGGACCTAAGGACATTCCCTACTACGATGATCTGGTGAGCCGTCTTTGCCTGTGATGAGGCGGAGAATCCGCGAGGAGAATCCCCTGAGACCCTAATTATTCTCCGGTTCAACGCGATAATAGGTGTCGCCAGAGCACGTGCGGCAATAGACAAGGTTATCTCGCCTTACTTCCCGACCATTTATGATCTCTTCACCACACTGGTCGCAGATGGCGAAAGCTTCTGGTTTGCTTAAGATCTCCTCGATGGTATTGGTCAGACGCACGCTTTGAACGGTCAGCAATCGATTGTCGGGCAATATTTGGTAGGATGCCAGGTAAGCGTGCCAGCGGCTTTCAGCATCAGGCGATAGATCGCAAGCCAGAGATCGTGAATTGTGGGATGGCGCCACTCTGAGTGCCCTACCGCTGGTTGTGTCGACAAAGGTAGCGGCTAATTTACCGATATCGAGAACTCGTAGGGTTCGACGACCGACGCGGCAACCGGTAGCAACGGCCACGCCATCTGCCCCGCAGCCATCTGTTTCAACAATTGTCAGCAAACGCTTTTCCGAGTTGAGAAAACGAGGCTGGTACATCTCGTCCACAAAACCCATTAGACGCAAACCGAACAGTCCGATTCGCACCCCAAGGACCTGGCGCGGACACAAATGTTGGTGACGTGCACTTGACTCATGGAGCAGAACATCCAGATACTCGCTGTCAGGAATGCCTCCATGCTTACTGGTGGACTCTTGGGATCTAGCTTCTCGCATCGGTCAAAGTTTATAACGGATTGCATAAAACGAAAAACGCGGAGAAAGGAATCGAGACAAACTATCTGGCTCGCCAGGGTCACTATTCTTCCGGTGGATTGCACTGGACAGTGATGGCTCTCGTCCATTTCAAATGCGCATATTGCGCGCGTCTCTTCCTGGTTCTATCAAAATACTTGGCATACGCTGTCGCAGCGGTTAACATCTAGCCAGGATGTTTGTCGTTCATTTTCTCCGTGCCTTAACCCATTTTCTAAAGCTCTTCGTCGGAAGCGCTCATGTCAGTGGTAAGGAACATGTACCCGAATCTGGACCTTACATTGTCGTTATCAACCACATGAGCAAAGTAGATCCACCTTTGGTTCTGATTGCTCTTCCACCTGTCCATCTCAGGTTCTTCGCTGGTGAGCGGTGGAAAGCCCATCTGATATTCGGCACGCTGATGAATTGGGGGGGTGCGATTTATATCAATCGAGGTGTGGCGGACCGAAAGGCGCTAAAGCAGGCGCTTGATTCTCTCGAAGACGGTTGCGTTTTTGGCCTCGCTCCTGAGGGGACCCGTAGCCGCGTTGGCGCCCTTATCCATGCCCGTGACGGGGCTGCCTACTTGGCTTCGAGATCGAAGGCGACCTTGCTCCCCATGGGAATAGCCAACACCGATCAGATCGGGCAACGTCTCCCACGCTTGAAACGCACTAAGATGATGGTCCAAATAGGTCCGACATTTACATTGCCTGACATCGGCCGAAGGGCAAAGGGTACTGATCTTTCGGCGTACACTCATCTGATCATGGTTCACATCGCAGCCCAACTGCCTGAGCGTCATTGGGGCTACTACTCGGATAGCCCAGCCCTTAAAGCGCTATTAGCAGGGGGAGATCCTTGGCCTCATTGTCTTGAAGCTGAGGGCGTCAAGACCGGACCAGCTTAGAGCTGATCCTCAGTCTCTCTCAGAGAATCAGCTCTTCGAGCCCGATTAGCTCTCGCAGAAAATAGTCGCCGGCGTCGGGCGGTGGATGGCAGCTCTGATTAGATCCTGACACTCTTGGAATGGTAGCCTGTTGCCCCATCTGGACGAACGCCACTTTCTTCCTCGATCTGGATTGCTCCCAAGCCATCGGTTGCCCGAACATGAACCTGATGACTGCCCGGATCCGCGTCCCAGTCATATCGCCACTGAACCCAGGTCAGCGGGCTTAGGGTCGGGAGTCGTAGAGTCGCCGGAAGCCATTCCCCATTTCCGAATTTAAGTTCCACCTTTTTGATCCCTCGATCGCCTGCCCAGGCGATACCTCCGACGGGTATTCGACCATCGGAGGTCGGCTCTTTGTCGGCTATTGTGTCGATGACTGAAACAATTTGGGGGTGGGCTGTCTTGCTCCAACCCCGGTCTGTCCAGTAGCCCGATCCTTCCTCGTCGATTGCGGTGATCTTGGTGATCCATTTTGGCTGTTTCATGCCATAGCGATCAGGGATGTATATCCTCAGTGGAAATCCGTGATCGACCGGAAGCGTTTTGTCATTCATTCCATACACCAGAAGCGTTCTCGGATCCATCATATCCCTCATCGTGACACTCTCATAAAAACCATCGGCCGCCTCGACCAGTAGTTCTTGAGCTTGGGGCTGCAGACCGATTTCTTCGAGCAGATCACGAAGAGGGATCCCGGTCCAGTTACTCGTGCCTATCAGATCTCCACCGACGCGATTGGATATGCAACTCAGGGTGATCGGTTGGGTAACGGCGGGGTAAGACATCAGGTCGCTTAGAGTGAGGGACAAGCCATTGTCGAACAGACCCGCCACTTCCAACTTCCATTCATCTTCCTTTAAGACGGGACGGAATGTGTTGATATCGATGCGATAAAAATCTTCGTTTGATGTTAATTCGTCACGCGTGCCCGGCGCAGCTAAAACTCGATCTCTAGTTGTAACCGTTGCTGTGTGAACAGATGTCACCTTGGTCTCTATGGTTACCTGGGGAGCTGACGTCGCCGTCGCCTGGACAAGAGGTTGAGAAGCGCCGATTTCCTTATCGGGGACAGATATCAAACGACCAAGCCCCCATGCTCCTGCTGCAACCCCGAGGGTTCCTGCTGTAAGCCTGAGTAAAATGGTTCTCCTGCTGGCCTTTTCGTCTTCCAGAAGCTCCTCTCGATCGGCCGAGTCCACCACGGCACCGACAACCAATCCCCAGCCCTCTAACAGTGCTGCCATCCAGATGATAGCCATCAGAGAGATCTCAGTCGTTCCCAGATTGAGCTCCATGAAAAGTATTAGGAAGAAAACCAGTCCCCCGGTTATTAGTCCGATCGGCCGCGCTTTCCTTTCGGTGCGGAAAGAAATTAGCCCCACGATTCCGCCGAGGATACCTCCGGCTACAATGAAGATCGATGCCGCCAGCAGCTGCTCGATGAGTTTCGCTGTTTCGCTAGTCGATCCAAGATTTAAGGCATCGATGATATTGACCATAGCGTCAATACCCAGGGTAACGACATCTCCCGGTAGAATTCGAGCAAACCAATCGAAGATATCAAAGGGAACCAGTGGAAAACCAAATAACTGTTGGCCGAAATAAAAAAGACCAATGAGGGCGATACTCGTCAGTCCACCGGTAAATGCGCCGTTCGCTATCTTTAGTTTCTGCATGGCCTACCACAGTTTCCTTTAATCTCGAGACAGTGTTTGGAATCAGGGATTATAACTCTCCATATTCGATTCTTTCCAACAATCTTCTTCAATAGTACGAATCGATTTCTTGCCCTTCCTGACAACATGCAAAAGTAATCTCCACTTCTTACGACATGCTTGTCGACTTCTTACGAAAGCCTTAAGGATCCTGCCGGAAACAAAGTCATTAAGATGATTGTAATGATTTGCAGTAAAATGTATCTAGCTATCCGCGCCGCAGAAGAAACCGTGGCTAGTGACGAAGAAATGTTCGGTTAAAAAAGTATAGCACTACAATAAGCAGTATGGAGAGAAGATTCATGGATGGATATGAGGGGGAAGGCATCTTAGTTGTGGACGACGAGGCCTCAGTCTCTGAGGTTGTTGGTCTTTATCTTCGCCGCGAAGGTTTTACCGTGCGCTCAGCCGCAAATGGGCGACAAGCGCTCGAGTCAATACGTGAATGTCCTCCGACGTTGGTGATATTGGACGTAATGCTACCTGAAGTCGACGGCATCGAGATAATGCGCCGTCTTCGAGATGATCAGAAGAGCAATATACCTGTGATTATGTTAACTGCGAGAAGCCAGGAGATCGATCGTATTTATGGATTGGAATTAGGGGCGGACGATTACGTTACCAAGCCATTTTCCCCGGCTGAACTTGTAGCCAGGGTTAAGGCTGTGCTGAGACGCGCCGGGGGTGCGGGGCTCCTCGTCGGCGATCAGCGCGTGGTTGCTCATGGAGAGCTTTCCATTGATCCAGCAACCCGCATCGTCGAGTTGCAGGGTCAAGAGATTGACCTCACCGCTACCGAATTCAATCTACTCTTGTTTCTCGCCAGCCATCCTCGACAGGTTTTCAGCCGCGATCAGCTGCTTGAAAATGTTTGGGGTTACTCCGAGTATGTTGATCCCAGTACAGTGACCGTACATATACGACGGCTACGTGAAAAGATTGAGAATGATCCCAGTAAACCTCAATTATTGCTGACCGTATGGGGCGTTGGCTATAAGCTAGATCCAGGAGTCGCACGATGAGCACAACGATAACTAAGGATAATAAAGCAAACTGGTTGAATTTATCTCCTTGGTCGATCTTGGCCGTAGGTTTAGTAGTTGCCCTGGTGATCGCCATTGTGGCCCTGACGGTGCTTTTCAGCCCGCCATTTGGCGAATTAGCAGAGCTCGTCGGCACGTTAGCCATTACTTCAGCGCTCTCCCTCGGCGCCGGGTTTCTACTATACCGAAAAGGTTGGACGAGCTCGCCTTCAATTAGTCTGACGCTTCTGGTAACCTACGCTTGGGCGGCCGCATTAACGTTAATCAACGTCTGGATACTGGCGAGATTGATGTTTGTTAGTGATCATGATCTGACACTGGCTGGTATCTTATTGGTTTTTGCCGCCGTTATCGCCATGACCTTTGGTGTTTTTGTTGCGGCAAGCGTAACAGGCGACTTGCGCCAGCTTTCACAGGCCGCTAATCGCCTTGCACAAGGAGATCTAAACACCAGGGCGGCGGTTAATGGCAGAGATGAAGTCTCACAGGTGGCGGCGTCCTTCAATGAGATGGCCGAGCAGCTCCAGTTGGCATCCGAAGAACGTGCAGAGGTCGAGAAGCTTCGACGAGACTTGATTGCCTGGACATCCCACGACCTGCGAACGCCACTAACGAGCATCAGGGTCATGATCGAGGCACTGAATGATGGATTGGTGGAGGATGCAGAGACGACAGAACGCTACTATCGGACGATCCGGAGTGAGATAGTATCCCTAAATAATCTGATCGATGATCTGTTTGAATTGGCCCAACTGGACGCCGGTGGAATCAAGTTAGCGATTGAGTCCCACTCCTTGAGTGATCTAATTTCAGATACCCTCGAGAGCTTTAAGCCCGTTGCAGAACGAAGGGACGTATATATCGATGCAACCGTGAAAGGGGAGCTAGATCCAGTTCTGATGAACGCTCCCAAGATCTCGCGGGCAATTTACAACTTGATGGATAACGCTATACAGCACGCACCTGGGGGTGGTACCGTTCTCCTTGAAGCTAGAAGGACTGAAGAAGGAGTCCAGGTTGAGGTGCGTGACAACGGCCCCGGTTTTTCTCAAGAGGAGCTTCCCAGGGTATTTGAGAGATTCTATAGGGGCGAGAGCGCCAGGAGCAGGGCCAAAGGCGGCGCTGGGTTGGGCTTAGCAATTGCTTGTGGAATTATTGAAGCCCATGGTGGGCGGATATGGGCAGAGAATCAAGCGACTGGCGGCGCTATGGTTGGCTTCAGTTTACCAGATAAAGACGTGTAGACATCGGCCGATCTATTCTCTGCAGTAACGCTGAATATCGTCCGCGGTTATCTTTCCAGGTGAGATAAGATTAATAATCTTGCACCATCCTCTCGAACACATTGCCAAAGCACCGATTTTTGCTGATAATAACTTCCGTTGGAAATAAATTGAGGTGCACTGACAAAATGAAATCACGCTGGTCAACAGAACGCAGAAGGGCAATGCTAGAGACAAAACTAACTTATTTGTCCAACATCGATATTTTTCAAGATCTGTCTTCAATTGAGTTGGAAGAGATGGATCGCCAAATCACGATGTCTTCGTGCGAGCCTGGCAGAATATTCTATATGCCAGAGGACAGTGGTGAAGTATTGTTCCTTTTGAAAAGAGGGCGTGTTCAGCTTTACCGTATTTCTCCAAATGGTAAGAAATTGGTGGTAGAAACCCTTGGACCTGGAGCGATATTTGGAGAGATGTCCCTGGTCGGTCAAGGAATGCACAACACGTTTGCCGAATCGATAGATGAGTGTCTACTTTGTGTAATGAGCCGTGCCGACGTCGAACGGCTCATGCGGGACAAGCCTAGCGTCGCATTTCGCTTTGTTGAAGCGTTGGGCGATCGGGTTTCATCGCTTGAATCGCGCTTAGAAGAAATCGCCTTCAAAAGCATACCAGCGCGCCTGGCTAGCTTAATCATGCGATTGTCTGACGAGCAAGGAGATGGCCCGTTGGTGACCGGCTACACACATCAGGATCTCGGGGAAATGCTTGGTACTTACCGCGAGACTGTAACCCAAACCCTGAACGAATTTAAGTCTGCCGGTCTAGTCGAGATTAGTCGAAAGCGCGTCGAGCTAATTGACCGTGAAGGACTCGAAAATATAGCCGAGGCCTAAGAATAATCGGGTTGTCTTGTCTGTTGACACTTCCATGATTAGCGTGTCTCTACATTTCCTCGCGATAGATCAGCCCATATTTCTTACGCGCGTCTAGGACAGCACGCCGCAGGATCTCATGCACACTCTCAGGATTACGTATATTGTGCAATACAATGCGAGGATCACTCGTATCGTGACTATGAATTAAGATGTCGCCGATCTGTAGAACTCGATCGCTGAAAGTTTGTTTCTGGTCGATATCCTGAATGCGAACCAATTCGACGTCCTCCCGCTCTTTCCCAAGCAGCCCTGAAATAACCCGGACTCGCTCATTTGTAATGATGAACTCTGTTACAACAGATAAAAAGGGCCTACCACTCCAGAGCACTTGCTCCTTGTCAACACCTTCGTCAATGTAGCTGCCGACTTGAACAGTGTCCTCTGGAGGAACAGATTTGCCCAGCTCATCATCAATCTCGAGTAAAGCGGCGTCCGTAACTGCCTCAACCAATGCTTCAATTTCTGATTTCGGCACTGAGCTAAGATCGATCTCAGACTGAGCAATTGCCTGCCAAACTCTGGATTCTATTCGTCCATGCGCTTCCTTAAATGACATGATCTCACCGCCTTGTTTACGATTCTACGAAGTTGTGGAACAGTTCTTACTTATTATTAACAATACTACTGTAACATAACGATACCGATTGTGGCTATTGATCTCGAAACAGCCCGCAGTTGTCAAATTTCAAACGGTGGCTACAATAATCGACGCAACCCGAAGTTGAAAGAAACTAGATTTCTTTGTGTTTAGGTAATCAAATATGCCCATTTATGCGTACAAGTGCAAGAGCTGTGACTATAAGTTTGATGTCCGGCAACGTTTCTCTGACGATCCTCTCGTTGGCTGCCCAAGGTGTGAGGGTGACATTCGACGCATAATTTCACCGGTGGGCCTCGTGTTTAAGGGCTCTGGCTTCTACGTTACCGATAATCGAAACGGGAAAGTCAACGGCGCAACCAACGAAAAAACTCGAAAGGGTGACGACAAAGCCGAGAAATCGGCAGAGAAAGAAACAAAGGAAACCGGTAGCAGCGAGGCAATCTCCAAGAAGGATACATCTTCGACGACTGATGCCGGAGCCGGAACGTAACTAGATTGCTGACCGGACTGCTGTAATCAAATGCTCACTCCACGAGGGGTGGGCATTTTTATTATGGGCTTGGTGTCAAAGTTGAAATCCCCCGGTAGCGGGTAGAATCCTTTGACTGTAGTTACTTACCAGGTCGCCTAGCCGCTCTTTCAGCCGTCCCCATTCATTACTTCGTAATACATATTCCATATGATCCTTGGTTTCTGTCGTTCCGCTCACTAGGATCTGTTCAGCTTCACCGTACGCAGTGTACCAAACCCCTGGCTCCGTTACACCCATTCGCTTGAGACCAGGGATAAACTCACTGACCATGAATTCAAAGTACTCAGATTCAGAACCTGGCTGAATATCCCAGCGTAAGATCAGTTTCGTCTGCATATTGTCATATTCTCGTTTTGGGTTTCGGAGCGATTTTCATTTTTCTATACTTTGATATTCAACTCCAATAGTAATCAGCCGGCTGATATCGACCCGCTCTACAGCTTTGGTGTAAGGAGAACAACCTGAGTCTCTTCGGGCAATTTTCCAGTAGTCAACTTTAGGCTTAATTCCTCAGTCGGTTCGGTCGTGCCCATCTCCTTCAAGAAACGATCTACTTCCTCTAACTCAAGATCTATTCCTGGGAGTTTGTAATGCATCGGTACAACAATGCTCGGTTCGAGCATCGATACTAATTCGGCGGCTTTGGCAGCATTTAAGCTTGTACCGCCACCAACTGGAACTAATAGCACGTTTACCTGCTCAATGGCCTCAATCTGAGTCTGGGTAGGCACATCTGCCATGTCTCCGAGATGAGCTATGGTGAGCTTATTGTAATCAAACATAAACAGGACATTTTGCAGACTGCCCGCTTGCATTGCGGTGGAGATTGCGGTGATAAAAACACCTCCGATTTCATATTCGCCTGGTCCGGTTAATGTATGCTTGCGGCCTGATACGGCAGCTTCGTGGTTATGCCCGCTGGCATCATGGCTAATGGTGACGACGTCTCCCCTCAGTTTTAGTGACGGTAATCCCACTGCTCCGTCGTAAGGGTCGGTGACAATACTTGCGTGACCTCTGTCACTCAACCGGAAACAGCTTAGCCCATACCAGGTCAATTCCATGGAATTTACTCTCCTTGATTAAGCTGGTAATTATACCCAATGTCTGGATAATCGGATAATGGCCTACGTGATGCGCCATCTGGAGATCAATGGGGGACGGGTCGAAGATCAGGACGTTCGACGTCTGCTGTTGCCGTCAGGCGTCGAGGGGTACGCCGACGCGCAGATTGATGATTACGGTGGACTCCGGCGAAGAGCCTATCACTGGTGGCCCGGCACACAGCTTGAATTACGAGCTAGATTTTCCCACCCCCTCGGAGAAATAGCCGGAACAGCAGGTTTTGGTTTTTGGAATGCACCGTTTGGAGATCCAAGTGTGCGTTGGCCTGCACTGCCCAGAGCTACCTGGTTCTTTTATGCTTCGGAGCCATCAGATCTACCTTTGGCTAAGGATGGAACTGGAAGGGGATGGTTTGGCTCCACAATCGATGCTTCTACGGCTTCCGCTCTTCTAATGGCGCCCCTGGCTCCCGCTGCCCTAATTTTGAACAATATCCTGCGTATTCGAAAGGTACTCTGGCCGGTCATCAGGCGCCATCTTGGCATTAGTTTTTACCAACTGCCGGTGGATCTGACCGCATGGCATTCCTACCGTCTGCTTTGGATGGCGGAAGGTTGTGAATTCTGGGTTGACAATGAGCGTGTGCTCAAGACCCGGTGTTCGCCAAAAGGGCCATTAGGGTTCGTTTGTTGGCTCGACAATCAATATCTGATAGCTCGGCCTACTGGGCGAGTGCGGTGGGGTGTTCTCCCTGTTTCAAAGGATCAGTGGCTGGAGATTGAGGAGTTGCATATCTCAAGTCGCGTGGAATGAGGAAGTTGGCTAATTGTGTGCGAGCAAAACCTGTGGAGATATAATTTTGGAATCGTGATTTATGGGCTCGGAAGAGCGCTGAATCACCGACCGCGCTATCGATTCCGAGCAGCCTCCGGCTTTGACAGTCACCAGGCCGCGTGCTATACTCCGAGCTTGGAAAACGCCACTTCCTAGGAGGTGGCGCGAGGGTTGGAGGGATGGCCGAGTGGACGAAGGCGACGGTCTTGAAAACCGTAGTGGGTGCAAGCTCACCGGGGGTTCGAATCCCTCTCCCTCCGCTTTAACAATCTCATCACTTCTCTCTGACGTTACACGGTATCGCTTTGGGGAGGTGCCAGAGTGGACGATTGGGGCCGCCTGCTAAGCGGTTAACGGTGTAAGAGCCGTTCCAGGGTTCGAATCCCTGCCTCCCCGCTGTTTTAGAATGCACCTAAGGCGATCAGATGTAGACATAGTGTCGAGAGGTGCTTTGTTGTACTTATGCGCCCGTAGCTCAGTGGATTAGAGCGCCTGGCTACGAACCAGGAGGTCGGGAGTTCGAGTCTCTCCGGGCGTATTTGATAAGCGACCCCGTCTGGGCGTCGCTTTTTTGCGCACAAACGATTTTAGTTTTTTTACAGTTCAAGTATCGGTAAAGGACACGATGATCAATCCCGCTGGAAATGAATGCCGTTTTTACTACCAAGATTTTTTCCGCGGTCAGTCCGAACAGGAATGCCGGCTGATCAGGAGGAATCCCAGATCGCCTTCATGGGAGCCAAAGGATTGTTCTCAATGCCCGGTGCCTGAAATCCTTCAGGCGAACAGCAGCCCTGATCTGGTCTTGGAAGCCACGATTAAGAAAGGTCTCCTGGGGATGGGTAGAAAGGTCGAAGTCAAGGCATTTTGCAGCAAGCACCTGATTGACGTCGACCAACCCCATGTTGGCTGCCCGCAGTGTGCCAAGGAACGACCTGGACTGCACGAGCTATTTGGAGAGGAATCATGAGTCTCCCCATCGAGGCAATCCTTTTTGACCTGGATGATACGCTTCTTGGAAATAATACCGAGGAATTTCTGAGGAACTATCTGCCTCTCCTGGCAAACTATGTCCAACCATACATGGACAGAGATCTGTTTGTGGCGGAACTTATGACTGGGACCCAGGCGATGATTAATAACAAGAATCGCGAACTCTCAAATCGCGATGTATTTTGGAATGTCTTCTCTGCCCGGACCGGATTGAATCAGGAAACTTTCGAACCATACGTAGCAAAGTTTTACCTCGAGGAATTTGGTAGATTACAGTCGAGGACACGCAATTTTCCTGAAGCGGCTACCTTGATGAGCAGCTGCTTCGAGCTAGGTTACCACGTTGTGATTGCCACCAACCCGATATTTCCGCGCTCAGCTATCGAGCAGCGTCTGGAGTGGGCAGGTATACCCGTTTCCAAATATGACTATACACTGGTTACGACTTACGAAAATATGCACGCGACGAAACCGCAGCCGGCTTACTATGAAGAGATTCTGTCCCGAATCGATCTACTTCCAGGGACAAACTGTTATGATTGGTGATGATTGGGATAACGATATTCGAGCCGCTGCAATATCGGGGCTCAGCACCTACTGGATAGCAAACGAGGAGAAAGATCTGCCAGAAAGTCTTCCAGGATTGCTTGGTTGCGGTCGCTTAGATGATCTTTTGCGGTTAGTTGAGGCAGGCTTTGCTCCAGCCCGATAGCTGGCGCCTAGCAAGGATATTGCAGCGATTATGCAAGCACCACCCCCTGTTTCGAATCTCCTCCTACAGTTAGCCACCATGGCAACCAACGTCAAAAATATCCTCTATCGAGATGGTCTCGATTGGCGATATTCGCCTGATGACGGAGGTTGGTCCATCATCGAGGTCCTCTGTCATCTGTCGGATGTAGAGCGAGAAGTTCACCAGGCCCGCTTCAGTGCAATTCTTGCAGAGGAGAATGCATTCCTTCCAGGCGTATCAGCAGATGAGTGGGCTGAAATCCGTAACTACCGGGACCAGGACGGACCTGAGACTCTGGCTAGCTTTCTAGAATCGCGTCAAGATACCTTGTCCATGTTAGAAAATCTCCCTACCGTAACATGGTCTCGACAAGGACGGCACGCTTTCTTTGGACCGACGTCCTTACACGAGATTTTATTCCTCGTAGCTCGCCATGATGATATTCACCTGGAGCAGTTGAGAAATATTATTGACGAGCAGCTACCGGTGCCAACCGATTAATTTAGACAACACAATTCTACCGAGCTACAAACAGTCGCACATAGCCCGCCTGAAACTGAGGTTCGAATCAATTCCGGCCTTCGCCTCATGGAACGCCGCATTTGTAGCGCTTTGCTCCTTTTTGTTCCTCTCCTAATAAGTTCGAAGCACTTTGGGATCCTGGGAAGAATTCAGCCTCATCAATATTTCTGTCCAGCCTATGTTCTGAGACGCGTAGATTTACCGGAGGAACTTCCAGCCGACTTACTGGAATAACTAGTCCAATCGAAGGATCCTAAAGTACAAAGATTCGGAGCTCAAACCTAACAAGCCAGCAACTGTATTAGTGTGAATATCTAAGAATATTATGGGTGAAGCCCAAGAGATAGATACCAAAGATAATTTTGAGTAAAAGAAGAGTTGAACGATGAGCTTTTTCCCGCTTGACATCTCTATGGCTATTCTGATCACCATGGGACCCCTGTAAGTGGTCCTTGTTTATGGGGAGACGACCCGCACTCTTGGTCCAAAACTACGGCGAAACATCGCCATCAAGGCAGTTGGTGTCGTTGCCGTCGTTGGTCTGTTATTTATAGTCCTGGGAAAGTTCCTGCTTAACTTGTTTCACTTTTCAATCGCCGCGTTAACAATCTCCGGCGGGGCTATCCTCTTTGTCTTTGCCATTAACATGGTTCTGTCAGGCGGCGGGACCGACGATCACGGCGCCGAGGATAAGGACCCTACCAAAATAGCCATTTTTCCGTTAGCAATGCCCTTGATGGCCACGCCTTGTCCCCCTCGGCAATGATATCTTCAGTAGTTTCATGATAATCGTGGAAGGCTTTGCGACCTAGCGTCATTTGCTGTTTGACGCTTTTCCAGTAGTTCGATTGAAATTATTGGCTAGACGCCGGAGGGCATTCGTCAAGATGCAAATACTGTAGGCACTCGGCGCTGGTCAACTGCCGAGTGACCCGTGACTCGGCTAGAGCACTCACATCTTCCAATGGCACGGCATAGACTCGCACGGCGGGTCTATGAGGTGCAGTGCAAAAGCCGCCGCCCATCCTGGGTTAACGCAAATTCAGAGCTAGAGTTAGGTGCAATATTTAACAATTCTGTGCCGGTCACTAAGTCCCAAAAACTGACTGAATCACCACCGCCGGATATCAACTGCTGTCCATCCGGTGTAAAACCCACGGTGCTAATGGTAGAAGCCTGACCGATCATATTACTTGCTTCCTCACCGGTGGTCATATCCCAGACTTTAATGTAGCCTCCCTGACCGCCGGCGCCCAGTAGATTGCTATCCGGATTAAAAGCGAGGCCCCAGGCGCGTCCGGGATTGGGACCAAAAGAATAGACTTCTGTGCCGGTTTGTGCGTCCCATACCTTCACGGTGGTATCAGGCGAGTCGCTGGAGGTAGCGATATAACGGCCATCCGGGCTGTAGGTTAGACTATGAAGACCGGCAGTATGCCCTGCCAACACCAACAATTCCTCTCCTGTTTCAGAATCCCACACTTTGGCTAAACCGTCGGCCCCGGCCGTGGCCAGGCGCCTGCCATCGGGACTATAGGAAACGTCTAATGCACCTGTAAAAAAACCTCCTGATTTTCCCCCTATATGCCCTGTAAAGGCTAGTATAATGTCACCTGTTTCAGTATCCCAAATACGAACAACACCATCCTCACCCACCGTGGCGATGCGCGAGCCATCCGGGCTGAATGCCACCCGATAAACGCTTGTATCCGGTTCCCCTTGTAGGCTGAGCAGTTGCTTTCCAGTTGCAGCATCCCAAACGGTTGCCGGACCGTCGCTACTACCCAGGGCAAATTTACCCTCATTTGGGCTGAGTTCTAGATCCATAGCTGGAGGTGTGAGCCCAAAGGTAGACAATTCGCCGCCGGCTTGGGGCATTACGTTCCAGATACGGGAAGTGCCGTCGTTACCGGCCGTAGCCAGGCGACTACCATCAGGGCTGTAATTGAGGCTTTGAATGAATCCCTTGTGGCCAGTTAACGTGAATAACTCTTCACCTGTTCTTAAATCCCACACTTTTACAGTGCTATCTCCGCCTCCCGTTGCCAGATAGGTGTCATCTGGATGGAAGGCGAAATCAGTGGTCAAATTTGTATGGCCCTTTAGGATGAATAAAGGTTGGCTGGTATCGTCCAGATTCCACAACTCTAAATCATTATCCGTAAAACCCAAGACCAGGCGGGTGCTATCGTTGCTGAAGCGAGCATTGACCAGAAGCGTCTCGTTTGCTGTTTCAAAAGTGGCAACCGGCTGACCCTCGCCAGCTGCTAGAGAGGCTTCGATATCCCAGATCGTTACTTGACCATCCTCGCTTGTTATTGCTAGGCGTGATCCGTCAGGATTAAAGGCAATTCCTGACACAGTATCTTCATGATTGGAAAAGCTAAATATCTTCTCGGCTCCCTCAACCTCCCATAATTCAGCCATGCCGTTTTCACCGCCTGCAACCACACTTTTCCAGTCTGAGCTTAAGGCCATGCCCCAGATTTCAAAGTCGATTGGCAGTTCTTTTTGGTTTATCAACTCACCTGAGACACTATCCCATACGTGTAGAATTGCGCTCTCATAATTATCACCGGCAGCAACCAGCGCCAGCTCATCCCCTGACTCATTAAACGTAAGGGTTGCTCCCCAAAGATAAATCCCTGCATAAGGTATCGTGTGTAGTAGCTGGCCCGATGCCGCCTCCCATACCATTACTGTGCCATCATCACTTGCTGTGGCTTTATTGGAACCATCTGGACTATAAATGGAGCCATAAGCTTTGTCGGTATGTTCTGAAAGTGTCAGTAATACACGGGAGGTCTGTAATCCCTGGTGGAGGGCCTCCTCAGCTTCCTTGGTGCGGCTTGCGGCCAACGCTTGAAGGGCCAGTAGGATACTCAATTCAGGATCAGATTCGAGATTGGTCAGAGCTGCCAGGGATAGTTCACGGGAGGTGGCCAGACGGGTTTGTTGTTCGGCCGTTTCTCGTTCAAGGATTGCTTCAGCTTCGGCCTTGGCTCGAAGATCAGCTTCTGCTTGGGCTTCCGTCTCGGCCGCCAGTGCTGCATCTCGTTGCCCATCGGCTCGTTCCCTCTCAGTTTCGGCCTGGGCCTGAGCCGTTGCCCGTTGAAGGGTCTCTGCCTGAGCTTGAGCTTCCCGCGTTGCTGCAAGATTGGCGTTTTCTTGGGCTACGATGGCGTTCTCGTTAGACTGCCGGGCAAAGAAGAAGGCGGCAATGGCCAACAGTGCAGCAACGACCACTGCCCCAGCCAGGAAAGTCGCTCGTCGTCGTAATATTCGCGCCGAATTGGCCTGCTCCTCAGCCCGCTTATTCTCCGTTTCGGCTAGTTTCCGGGCGGTTTCCAGTTCGCGCTGCTGCCGGGCCTGCTCCTCAGCCCGCTGCTGCTCATGAGCAGCAAAGCTGGCATCGAGAAAATGATGTTCCTGCCCGGTTAAGGCAACAGCGTCAGCTCTACTCGTAGCCGTTTCAGCCCAGGCGACGAATTCCGTCAACCGGTTGCCCCGCAGCAAGTAGCTGGCATCCTCTCCGGCACCAGCCCACTGAGCCGCCGCGATGCCCAGCAATCGTTGCCGGCGAATATCGTCCCGGCTCTCGTCCAGCCAGGAACGCAATCTCACCCACTCCCGCAACAAAGCCTCGTGAGCCACTTCAACCGTCCCACCGCGCGTGACCGGGTCATGGTCGAAGGTTAGCAAGCGGGCAGCGCCGAAGGAGTCAATAACAATGGTTAATGGTGAATTGTTAATGGTTAATTGTTGCCCGTTGCCCGTTGACTGTTGCCCGTTGATTGTTGACTGTTGGTTGCTGTCCGTTAGCAATCGCAAGCAGCTCCGAGCGCAACACCCGCCGCCTGGTATCCTCCGCCCCTTCGCCCAGGGTGACCAGGCGCAGGAACAGCTGGCGGGCCGCCTCTCGTTCATCTTCGTTCAATCTGCCATATAACTCCTCAGCCCGCCGGCTGAGAGCGCCCAGCACCCCGCTAATCTCCTGGTAGGCCTCCCGCGTCATCTGGTTTCCCTGGTGGTGCTCGAACAACTCGGTTAGGGCGTACTGCATCAGAGGCAGCGCACCCGGTTGCTTGGCTAGGTCGGCCACAATGGTAGGCACAAGGCCATCCTCGAATTGGATTCCCTCCTTTATGGCAGGTTCACTCACAGCTCGAGACAACTCATCCGCTGTCATAGGAACGACGACCACAGTCTTCTCCCGAAGTAATCTGCTGAACTCCGGGTGCGCTAGCGGCCGGTCGTAATAATCAGCCCGCAACGTGATGATGATCCGAACGTTGCTTCGAGGGTCAGTTGCAGCCGTGAACAGATTACCCATGAAATGATCCGCTTCTTCCCTGCTCTCGACCAAGGTAAAAATCTCTTCGAACTGATCTATGACCAGGAAGAGCTGGCTATGTTCATCCGGCATCACCAGTCGGGAGGCTCGCAGCAGTCCGCGTTTATCCCGTTTTAAATGTCCCATCAATCCCGATGGATGTCTGGTGGCGATACGAAGCAGGCCGATCTCCAACTCTTCCAAAGGGTGTGCGCCTGGCAACATCTCCACGAAATACCACTTATTCGATCCTGGCATCGCGCCGCGCCGCAACTCTGGTACAAGACCTGCTTTTACAACAGATGATTTGCCTGAACCTGAAGGACCAACAACGGCCAGAAACCGATCTCCTGACCAGCTATCTGCATCAGAAGTCGAGGCAGTCTCTCCCAATTGTTCCAGCAGACGCCTAACCAGATCCTCCCGACCGAAGAAGTCGGACGAGTCAGCCTCCTCAAACGGCCGTAGTCCCTTGTAAGGATTACGTAGCCCTTGTTCAACTCCAGCAGAAAAAGAGTCGACGCCTCTAGCCTCCTGCTGCTCAGTCTCCAGGGGTTCACCTGTCACCGCCTGGCGAAATGCGGTAGCTAGCGCCACAGCGTGTGGGTAACGCTGTTTCGGATCCGCGGCCGTTGCTCGCCGGATAACCGTATCAATCGCTGGTGACAAATCAGTCCTTATTGTTCGAACAGTCACAAGGCTACCGTCTTCATACCTGGAAATCTCCGAGGTGGAACGGTTATCAGTACTTGGGTGGTTCCCTGTCAACAGCACGTATATGACGACACCTAGGCTGTATATATCGCTCGCCGGACCGACAACTTGTTGTGCCTCCTGCTCCGGTGAAACGTAGGCAGGCGATCCACCGATCCACTCCTCGTCATCTGTCATCTCTGGACCGGACACAGGCAGCCACTCCTTGGCTATGCCAAAGTCGGTCAAGTAAGCGTTCCCTTCCTCGTCGAGCAAGATGTTTGCCGGCTTGATATCCCTGTGAACGACCCCTTGCCTGTGTGCAACGGCGAGGGCAGAGGCCACTTGATCGATCAGGGCGGCGACAGGCTCTGTCTTCCACGGCCCTCGGGCGATGGCTCTCTCCAAGTTTCCGCCACGCAGCCAGCGCATGACCAGATAGGCGCCGTTTGGTTCACGCCAATAATCATAGAGAGGGACGATATGCGGATGCTCCAACCTGGCTACTAGCTGGGCTTCACTTTCAAAGCGCCGGATGAACCCGGGTTTGTTCGCAAAATGGGGTTGGATGACCTTAATCGCTACATCACGAGCAACCTTTGGCTGATACGCGCGGTAAACAATACCAAAATGACCCGCCCCAATGCGCTCGCGAACTTCATAGCCCCGGATCGCTCGTGACGGCTTCGACATCACTGTGGCGACGAGTTCGCCGGCTTGTATCTGCATGTAAAGCTGCTCGGTTTCTGGCTCAGGATCCACTCCGAGCTCGTCTGCCAATATCTGCCTGCAGCTTTCATATTGGTTGAGGGCGGCTGTTCT
>PVMK01150872.1_pt1 | contig 22006 bp, 23 predicted proteins | sample 1853481 | NCBI WGS metagenome assembly PVMK01 (sample SAMN08533507, study PRJNA380276) | Marine sediment metagenome, whole genome shotgun sequencing project.
GCGATACCCTGCATGATGGCCGTGCCATCCATGTTGATGGTCGCCCCGAGGGGGATGGTGAAGGAAGCGATCTTGTTGTTGACGCCAACCCGGTTCTCTACCGAGTCCAGAGTGACCGGAATGGTTGCATTGCTCGATGCCGTTGAAAATGCAAACATCATTGCCGCGCGCATCTTGTATAGGAAAATGCGTGGATTCAGTCGTGACAGCAGAACAATCAAGGTGGGGTAGACGACCAGAGCTTGCAGGAACAATACTGCGAATACGAGGATGATGTACTTACCCACCGCCATGAAGTCGCCCGCATTGCTGGTGGCCGCCATGTTGGCAATCAGTGCGAAGACGCCGTAGGGGGCCACCTGCATTACGATGGTTACCAGCTTCATGATGACCGCGTTGAAGTCCTGGAACCAGACTGAAATCCGCTTGCCTTTTTCTCCGCTCAAGGTGATCGCGAGCCCGAGCAGGATCGCGAAGAAGATGATTGGCAGCATCTTCCCATCAGCCATGGCAGCCACGGGGTTATTGGGCACCATGTCGATCAGGACCTGGGTGAACGGTGTGACTTCCGCGATTTCCGCCTTGACCATCGAGACCGGGTTGACTCCGACTCCGGGTTTGAAAATAACCGCGGCGGCCAATGCCATCGTGACCGCGATACCGGTAGTGATCATGTACAGGCCAACCGTTTTACCGCCGACCCGGCCCAGTATTTTCGGATCGGACAGCGAACTGACGCCGCAGATCAGCGAAACGAAGACCAGCGGCACAACCAGCATTTTCAACAATGCAATGAAAACCTGTCCGACCACGCGGAACAGGCCGTCGATCAGCCAGATCTGCGACCATTCAGGGTTGCCAATCCAGCTGATGATTCCACCGCAAATTCCGCCAAGCACCATGGAGATGAAGATTTTCGTGCTCAGGTTCATTGGCTTTTTTGCTGACATGGATTTTCCTTCGTTATTGTTGATCTAATCGTTCTGGGACGAGATGGGCATCTCGAGTATAGACGAGCGATATAAGGAATTCAGTAGTTGAAGGAGTCTGGTTTCGCGGACGCAAGTAATTGTTCAAGATCAGTTTCAGCCTTTTTTCAACCTGATAAGCTATGACATGAAGTAATTTGGAGAACGTTATGAGCCAGGATAATGAAACCAGGAACGAAACAGACGCACCGGAGCCACGGGTAGATTCGACAATACTTGCTACCGATGTGCCGGTGTCTGGTGACAATATTCTCGATGACCGCGGCCGCCGCAGCTTTCTGAAGCGCGCCGCACTCGGCGGTAGCGGGGCCTTGCTGGCGGGCGTGGGTTCCTACGCTTTCGTCAAGAGCGAACTGAAGGGCAAGCCAGTAAGCGACTACCCCATGATCGATGAGGCTATTTTCAAGCCCAAGGACCAGCGGGCTACGGTGCTGGCGTTCGCACACAGTAAACATCTCGGTGAGATGTATCCGGAACGGACCATTCAATACAACCAACTGCAAAACAAAGATTTCGACTTCCAGACAGGTTTTGCCAAAATGTACGCGATACCCTGGGACAACTCCAAGCCGGGGTACACGCAGATGGACCGGGCGCTGCAAATGGCTGGTTGGGAACCACTGGTCGTATCTGGTAGCCGGATGGTCGCCAACCTGCAACCAAATACCCCTCTTCACTCCTGGGACCAGTCGGCCGTTGTTAATGAGCAATACCAGTTCGAGAGCAAGCAGCAGGCTGCTGATTCCATTAAAAGTGCCGCGAGGGTATTCGGCGCTGTTAAGTGCGGCATAGCCAAACGCGACAAACGCTGGGATTACGATCCGTTGTACGACGAGGGAAACCACCGCGAACTCAGCTGGGAGAAAGATTTTCCATTTGAGCCGAAGACGGTAATCGTATTGCTGACACCCATGGATTACGACTGCATGGCAACAGCGCCGGCATGGACGGCAGACGGCACAGCTGCGGATGGCTATACGAAAAGCTCTGTACTGGCAAACCAGATCACCAAGTTCCTTCATGGCCTGGGTTACCACGCAGTGGGAGCGGGTAACGATCTGGGCAGCAGCGTGCCTTACGCGATCATGGCTGGTCTCGGCGAGGGTGGTCGTAATGGCGCACTGCTGTCGCCCGGTATCGGCCCCCGGCACAGAATCAGTAAGGTCTACACGGATTTCGAGTTCGTTGAATACGACCAGCCACACACCTGGGGTATTACCGATTTTTGCCTTAGTTGCGGTAAATGCGCCGACGCCTGCCCCTCCGACGCCATCCCCAAACTGGAATCCGAAAATGGTGGTTATGGATTTGAGCCAAACTATGAATTTTCCGATGAGCCGGGCTATACCTGGAACAACCACCACGGCATTCAAAAATTCTATAGCGATGCCAAAAAATGCTACAACTTCTGGGTGGACAACGGCAGTGCCTGCGCGGCCTGTATCGCCAGTTGTACGTTTAACGAACCGGATATGTGGCACCACCTGTTCATCATGGGCATCACGCCGAAAACACCCGGGTTTTTACACGCCTGGATGGCGGAACTCCATCCCAAGTTTGGTTACGGTCAGACCGCCGATCCCGCCAAAGTCGACAAGTTCTGGACCACCGGCGAAGGCATGCGCACCAACACCGAATTGAAGAACAACATCGGCACATCGAACAAGAGTTAAGGAGGTAGACCATGGAACTGATGCAATGGTTTTTTATGGGTGTCCTGTTCACCATTGGCGTTTTCGGCCTGACCTACCTGTCCCTGGTGGTCAAGCTCAAGTGGTATACCTGGGCCGGCCTGATCACCGGCATTATTGCGATCCTGTTCGGTATCGGTTGGGCGGGTGGCTCATTCCTGGAAGGTGTTGCCCAATCCGGCGCCATGGGATTGATGATCTTCAGCGGTGGCGGGCTTATTTTGATGCTGCTTACCTGGCGTTTCCTTGTAGCTCCCGAGTTTGAGAAATAAAGCTCATACAAAAGAGGAAACGGCCGGGTGACCGATTTAATCAACATCAATCCGCCTTCTGGCGAATTGCCGTCGGAGCCTTCAAAGGATTTTCCCTGGCGTGGAATTGTTGAAGGATTGGCCTGGGTAGCGCTGGTCGCGGCATTTATCATTGGCCAGATCGCGGCCAGGCCCGACTACGAAGGCATGCTGAAAGAGGCTTTGCCGGGCGAAGCACTGGTTCGTTCTGAAATCAATTCAACCTTGCCTGTTGTTTACCGGGTCAAGGGCAAGGAAGACGTTGTCATCATGGCCGAAGGGGAGGGCTATGGCGGTCCCCTGGTCGTGGGTGTGCGGGCAAGAAGATCAGAGGATGGCGGCCGCCTGGCCGAAGTCCTGATGCTCTCGCACAAGGAATCACCCGCCTTCATGGAAAGGCTGCGCCGCGGTCATTTCTTCAAGCAGTTTGGCGGCAAGGATGTCAGCAACAATTTCATCGTGGATGACGATATCGACGCGGTCAGCGGCGCCACGGTTTCTTCCAGGGGATTCACTGCCGCCGTTCGCGAGGCCGTGCACCTGGGTGCCGTAAATCACCTTCGCCTGGAACCGACCTGGCAACAGCCTGGCTGGGGCCTCGGTATCGAAGAAGCAGTACTGGTGTTGTTGTTCGTACTGGCTTTCGTTGCGGGTTACCGCAAAGGCAAATTTGCAAAAACCGCGAAACTGATCGTGATGGTGGGGACGCTGGTTTTCGTCGGCTTCTATGCCAACGTCTCACTCAGCCTGGCCAACATCTCCGGTATTTTCATGGGTTACATTCCCAGTCCCCAACAGCACCCCATGTGGTGGATCATGATGATTGGCGTGCTCGGCAGCATCTTCTTCCTGGGCCGTAACATTTATTGCCAGCAGATTTGTCCCTTCATGGTCGTGCAGGACCTCGCACAGAAAATCAGCGGGGTGAAAATGAAGATCGACAGCCGTTTTCAGAAACGGGCAAGGACCCTGATCTTTTTTCTGAGCTGGGTTGCACTGATGCTCATTTTCCTGGCGGCTCATCCGGCGCTGGGCTCTTACGAGCCATTTGCGATGATGTTTTCTCTCGAAGGCCTGGGAATCCAGTGGTATATCCTGCCGGCGTCCCTGCTGGGTGCGTTTTTCGTACCGCGCTTCTGGTGCCGGCTGTTCTGTCCGGTTGGCTTGTATCTGAATGAACTGGTACGCCTGCGCCGCCGGGTTCGTGGCTGGTTTAGCAAAAAAACTGCCCGGGAGGTTTGACGACATGGCAAGAAAGAAAAAAGACAAACCCTGGCATTTGAAAGTTACCTGGACGCTTTCGATGGTGATGCTTTTATTGATTGCTGGCTTCTTCTACCAGTCTTTCCAGGAAATGTTGAAGATCGCCCCGGTGCAAGTTGCCGTGGAGCGGATCAGTGAGCCTAATCATGCGACTCAAGAAAACGATTCCACTCCTGATGACGATACTCTTGATTCAAGGCAGTAACGCTTACGCTGAAACAGAAAAGGATAGCGCTTTGTGGGCGGGGGGGCTGGTTCTGTTTGAGCGCGAAAAGGGACTGAATTACTCGGCGGAATACCAGCTCCGGCTGGACGAAAACATGAGTTCATTCAGCAACCAGTTCCTGGAGTTCATGGCATACAGGAAAACAACACAAGCCCTGTTGCTCAATGCTGGCTATCGTTTCACCAACAGGGAAGACCACAACGAAAGTCGCGTCTATCTCGGTGGTTTCTGGGATATTGCGAAGAGCCTGAGGCGCCAAGAAGAAAGCTCGCGCAATCTCAGAGCTGTTCTCCAGATAGGTTATCAACACGATTTCAACACCAAATTCGACGATCGACAGATGGGTTCCAATTCAATTCGCTGGATTTTGGTAGTCTCAAAGCCTGTCACGAAAACCATTAGGCCCTTCTTTCTGGCCGGGGTGCTGACGACCTGGAACGAGGCCTACGACTTCGGTATTGACAAAACGCGGGTGGGTGGAGGAGTTGTCTGGAATTTTTCGGAGCAAGCTCGTATAAGATGTCAGTATATCTTTGAGAAATTTTTTTATACAAAGCCTGAGAAAAATACAAACATCATCTGGCTTCGGCTCGAAATGACTATAGGAGAATGAAATGCTCGAATACGCAGCCCTGGCACTACTGATCACCATGGTGACTTTCATCATCTACCTGGTCATTTATATCCACGACATCCCCTACGAGATTGCGAAGGAACGCGATCATCCGCACCAGGATGCAATCCATATCGCAGGCTGGGTGAGTTTGTTCCTGATGCACACGATCTGGCCTTTGTTGTGGATCTGGGCTTATCTCTACAAACCCGGGGAGAAGTTCCTGCAGATGGAGGTTACGGGCGCCGGTTCTGAGGAACAAGGCAAGAGAATAGATCAACTTGAAAAACAGGTTCGAGGTATTTCAGAGGCGCTAGACGAATTTCTGGCTTCAGCTTCAGGAAAGGTGACCGGGGAGAATCAAAATGGTTGAAGTTCTCATTATCGTCTATTCCATGCTCATGTGGCTTGTCTTCAAGGTATTCAAAGTGCCGCTGAACAAGTGGACCGGAACCACCGCCGTACTGGGTGGCGTGGCCAGTATTGGCTTTTTGTTGCTGATGATGGGCATGTATCACCCATTCACCAAGGAGGCCCGTATCTACACCTTGACCACACCGGTACTGCCCACGGTCAAGGGTCGCGTCATCGAGGTTAACGTCAAGACCGGCGACCGGGTCACGGCAGGAGATGTGCTGTTCCGTATCGATCCGGAGCCCTTCCAATATGAAGTAGACCGGCTGGATGCCGAGCTGATATTGGCCCGGAGCAACCTGGCGGATGCCACAGAGCTATTTGAAAAGCAATTCGCCTCGGCGAAAGACGTCGAGCGGGCACAGGCAACGGTAGACAGCCTGACGGCGCAACTTGCCAATGCTCACTTCAATCTGTCAGAGACTGATGTGCGCGCGGAAGGTGATGGTTACGTGGCGCAGGTCCGTTTGCGCCCCGGCGCCCTTGCTGTCCCCATGCCTTTTAGTCCGCTGATGACCTTTGTGCACGACGAGGACCGATTCCTGCTCGGTGGGTTCCAGCAAAATCCCCTGCAGAACATACAACCGGGATTCAAAGCAGAAGTAATCTTTATCGCCCTTCCCGGCAAAGTCTTTGCCGCTACGGTTGAAGGCATCAGTGACATCATGGCCCAGGGCCAGTTGTTGCCTGATGGCAAATTAATATCGATTAATGGCGTAACCCCTCCAGGTCGTGTGCTGGTCGGAATAAATATCGAAGATGATCTTTCAGCCTACCAGTTGCCAGCCGGCGCCAAGGCTTACATCGCCGTGTATTCCGACAGTTGGAAGCCAGTGGCCATCATCAGGCAAGTTATACTGCGGGTGATGAGTTGGGAAAACTATCTCTTTTCCTTTATGGCTTGAAAGGAGTTTTTACACGCTATGGAACAATCAAAAAAAGACGCGGGAACAATCGCAGCCCTGATGATCCGATTCAAGGAATACCGCCTGCCAAGGGCGCAACGCATGCTGGACAAAGTCAACGATGGCGAAAAGCTCAGCGATAACGACATCCAATTCCTGAAAAGGGTGTACACCGACGGCAGGAAAACCCAGCCACTGGTCAAGCGCCACCCTGAGTACAATGACCTCATCTCGAGCTATATCAATCTTTATACCGAAATCATCACCAAAGGTCTGGAAAACGAAAAAACAAAGTGAACCCTGGCAGGAAACTGCTTTACCTGCTGGCGATATGCCTGTGCATTGGCACCACCGGCCTGGCGGCTGATGAGGAAAACGATTCAGCGCCTGGTTCTCAATCCAACGACAGCTTCCTGGATGCCCTGCGCAACGGCAGGGTAAGAGCCCTGTTCCGTTACAGCGGCCAGTACCGCAACAGCAACCTGCATCTTCTACAGGACAGCTCGACTCCGGATATTTCGGATGAAAAGCTTCAGCAGTATTCGGCCTTCGGTGGCTTTGTCGGCTATGAGACAGGGTCCTGGCACAACACCAGCTTCGGCGCCACCATCTATGCCGCCGTGCCGTTTGGCAGCAATCCCGCGGACCGCAAGGGCCTGGGCGGACTCTACGAGGGCAATGGCGGGCAAGACCCCTATATCGCACTCGGTGAGATATATGCCCGTTATCAGAAGGGTGCTCACCTGGTAAAAGCCGGGCGCCAGGAAATGCCGAATTACCGCTTTGTATCCCTGTCCAACATCCGCTTTTCTCCGATCACACATGCCGGCGCCGTTTACGAAAACACGGTGCTCGATAAATTGCAGTTTAATTTTGGCTATATAGCCAGGATGAAAGAGCGCAACGACTGGAGATTCATTGACATGGCCAGGGGGGCGAGGCTGCAGGAATCTGCTAACGGGAAACAGATAATCCGCGGTGACTACAACCCGGATGATTACGATGAAACGGGATACATCGGCCCAAACAAGGAAATGGGGATGGCCAGCATGGTCTACCGTGATGAACGCGTCACCCTCGAGGCCTGGAACTACTACATCAATGACTTCGTGAATACGGTTTACCTTTATGGCCATTACGGGTTCAAACCTGCCGGTAGCCGGTTCATCTGGACGCTCGCTGCGCAGTACTCAAATCAACAGGATGTCGGGGGCCATATCGCCGGGAGCATTGATACCTACCAGTGGGGCGTGAGGCTCGGGGTCAGCGGAGAGGCGCTTAGTTGGTTTGTGGCTTACAACAAGGTTGACTACAACGAGAAATCCTACGACGGCGGTACCATCTTTGTCCGTTGGGGTACGCCCCAGATGTTCAATTCTTTCCAGGTTCAGGACTCCGAACTTGCCGGCACCAGATCCATTGGTGCGGGTCTGCAATATGATTTTGGCCTGAATGGCTCTGTTCCCGGCCTGGTCATGCGCTGGCGCTACGGTGATTACAACATGCCTGACGACCTGATCATGACCGACGCGCGCCAGGACCGGACTGAAGCCACTTTTGACCTTCGCTATTCATTTGCCCAAAGTCAGGATTCGGGATTTTTACCGAAATGCAGGGCCTGAGTATCCAGTTCCGGCTGGCGTATAACAACTACCGGACCGATTACGACTTCGAGGCTTACCGGGACCTGCACGGTTATGACTTTGAGACTGCGACCGAGAATTTCTGGGATGCGCGCTTGTATTTGGATTATCGGTTTTAGGTGAAATAAAAGGCCAGACGATGCCACAATCGGCGTGAACGCCTTACTTGAAAACGTCGAACATATAACTGTACTTGAGAATAATTTCCCGCCCCGTCGGCAGCGCGTCAATCCCGCGTTCATCAAACTCGTTATAGACCAGGTAAAGACCCGTATTGGCAGTCCGAAGCCATGAGAAACGCAGGTTGGTGCTAAGCGTTTCGTGGTCGTCGTTATATTGCATCAGGATCTGCAAGAGAATTTTCGGTGTAAACGAATAGGAAAGACGCAAGCGCGAAAGCGTTACAGAAAAGTCCCCGCCAGGCACCGGCAGATCATATTTATTGTAGTTGACCGATAAACTGGAACTGAATTTATCGCCAATACGGTAGTCGATGGTCGGTGAAATAATGGCGCGATCCCCGCCGAATTTGCCACCGAAGGTGGTATGGACGCCAAACGACAAGGGCGCCGACCGGTTAGTAGTGAAGAACAACGACACCTCGCTATCATTATAGGTGCCGGGCCGCACCCAGACATCGTCAATGATTTCGAACGGATATTTGATTCCATCCTTGAAAATATTGTAACCGGTATGGAATTCATATCCGTTCTTCCACTCCCAGTGCACATCCAGATGCAAAAAGCCGGTCTCCTGGAAGCCGTCAAAATCCCAGTAACGCTTGTAACTATAGTGTGGACGAACCTCCATGAGACCCCATAAATCCTCCGGCCTGATACGCATCAGGCTGGAAATACTAAACTTCCGGTAGTCCCTACGCGATAAAAACCCAACCTCGGGATTGAAATTCCCGGCAACCTCGGTGTACTCAATACTGTGACTCCACTCCGCAGAGTCGTAATTCCCTTTTATGGAATATGCGTGGTCATCGCCGTCAAGTTCGGGGGTATCAGTTTTTGATGCCCACGCATTGATCAGGGTATTTTCACCAATGGCAAGACGACCATCGACGCCATAGGTCCTGTTTTTGTCATTGGGTTTATCAAGAAGGTAGGAGCCATCACCCTTGCGTTCAACAAAAATTGCACCCAATGAAGATCTCTTGCCCAACTCCTGATTGACACGCACTACGGTGAATTGATTTTCGGGCGCCACATCATCCACCGCTTCCGAGGACATATACAAAAAACCGACATTGGTGTGTTCACCAATTTTCCCGGAAACACGCGCGCCGCCGTTGATGGGAATCACGGCACCTTCTGCACCAATACCTATGCGACGGCTAAAAAACAGTTGCGCCTCACCGCTGTTACCAACCGTAAACTGTCCGGCATTTTCAAGAAAAAATGGCCTTTTTTCCGGGAAAAACAGGTTAAAACGATCGAGGTTAACCTGCTGGTAATCGGCCTCAACCTGGGCAAAATCCGTATTGTAAGTGAGGTCAAGCGTCAGGCTCGGAGTGATCGAGTATTTGACATCAACCCCAAACTCCGTATCTGTCTCGGTGCCGTCCAACTCACCACCCCGCCCGGTCTTGACCAGGCCGTAGGGGGTTATTTTCAGGTTACGTGTCGATGGCGGATAAATATCTTCTATGGTTCCTGCCTCAGACACACGGTTCAGGTTGTACTGCCGTGACAGGGGCGCCCAGAACACGATTTCATTATTGTGCCGGATATTTCTCTGGAAATTGATGCCCCATACCTGGTTTTTACCCTTGCCATAACGCAGGGTTTTAAACGGTATCCGCATTTCAGCGCTCCAGCCAATATCGGAAATTTGCGCCTTAACACTCCAGCTTGCATCCCAGTTCAGATTAAACCCGTCTGAACCAAAAGCACCCGCGGCAGCCTCTTTTACAACCTGCGCGTCATATTCCATACCCACCGGGTTGGTGCCGAAAATAAATCCATTTTGCCGGTCCAGCAGACCATCGATAATCACACGGAAACTGTCGGTTTCATCCAAACTTGAATCACGTCGACCATCAGTGACGATGATGTTATCCGGGTTGTCATCGTAGGCCACCATGCCGATGTACAAAGCATCATCCTTAATACCGATATAAACCTCGGTCTTTTGGGTTGCAGCCTGCCCTTCATATGGCTGGACCTGCCAGAAACCACTGGCCGGAACAACCCCCTGCCATGCCGGGTCATCCAGTACCATTCCATCCATTTTGGGTGTTGTTGAAAGTTCAGATGCCTGCATGACAGGACGTGGTGTAGATGTCCCTTCTGCGAGCACCGTGCTGAATGTGAAAATGGAAAGAATACAGGGCGTAATCCAGCACCAGCGAAACACGCCAGAATCTCGAATGGGACGGGCTTTATCCTTGAACTTATCACCCTGCGACATAGCGGGCACCAGCCTCCAACACTGTTTGAATCCAACCTATCGAATACACGCATTTTGAAGGCATTTGGCAAGCAAATTCCGACAGCGAATTATCTCATGTTTTGTTTGCGCAGTGGATGCGCGATTGCATTTGGATTGTCGGTTTTAGGTGATTTTAAAGGAAATCGCGGATGAATCCGCTCCTACTAGAAGTTGAGCACGTCGCCGGGTTTGGGGAGGTGGACTTCGGCGCCAGTGCGTTTGTGCAGGTATTTCTGGAAAGCCTCCTGTGAATCGACTTCACCATGTACCAGGTAGACGGGCGGGCGGTTTTCCATGTTCTCATACCAGCGCGCCAGGTCGTCCTGGTCACCGTGCGCGGAAAGCCCGCCAACCGTATGGATGGCCGCACGCACCGGAATGGTCTTGCCATCGATGTGCAGAATGTGACAGGAACCGGTGACTTCTGCTGCAGCGCCGAAAAACTCGAGCTTCATAAGCCCTGAATCCTGTGGAGAGATGTTGAGTATACTAAACCCACATAATCGCAACACACAAAAACAAACCCATGACCAAAAACACCCCCGAAACTCCAATTCCATTATGGCTTGCGTTACTGCCGCTACTGTTTCTGATCGGCATGCTGGCCACTTCCGTCAGCCTGTTTGGCGATAACTCCTCTTATGGTCCCAACCAGATCGGTTTGATGCTGGCAGCGGGGGCCGCCTCCCTGGTTGGCCTGTATCTTGGATTTCGCTGGAAGGAGATGGAACTGGCGATGGTGGAAGGCATCAGCCTGGCGTTAAAGGCCTGCCTGATACTGCTCGCGGTAGGGTCACTGATCGGCAGTTGGATGTTGGCTGGCACTGCGCCGACGGTGATTTATTTTGGCCTGGGAATTCTTGACCCATCCTGGTTTTACCCGGCCGCGCTGGTCATTTGCGCACTGGTGGCAATTTCTATCGGCAGTTCCTGGACCACGGCCGGCACCATTGGCCTGGCGCTGATGGGCATCGCCCAGATCATGGGTCTGTCGGCGGCAGTAACGGCCGGAGCGGTTATCTCCGGAGCCTATTTCGGTGACAAGATGTCACCTCTTTCCGATACGACCAACCTGGCGCCAGCCATGGTCGGGGCGGATCTGTTTGTCCATATCCGGAACATGATGTGGACCACCGGGCCTTCTTTCCTGATCGCCCTGGTGCTGTTCTTTTTTATCGGCTGGAACAGCGAAACCGTCCAGGCGCCGGTCGAGAGCATCGACGCTGCCCGTGGCATCCTGAGAGACAATTACACCATTGCCTGGCCGACGATATTGCCGCTGGTCCTGCTGCTGGCGCTGGCGATGCGCAAAGTTTCAGCCCTGCCGACCATCGCGATCGGCGCCCTGGCAGGTTGTGTCGTCGCGGTGATCTGGCAGCCCGGACTGCTGCAGGCTTTCGGCAGCCCCGATGGAGAGTTGGGCAATTGGGCGGCCAGCATCAAGGGGCTGTTCATGGCTTTGGCGGATGGTTTCCAGATCCAGACCGGGGATGAATCACTCGATACACTGCTGTCCCGTGGCGGCATGTCCAGCATGCTCAACACGATATGGCTGATCATGGCAGCCATGTGTTTTGGCGGGGTGATGGAACACACCGGGCTATTGCAACGCATTGTCGATGCCCTGCTCAAAGGGGTAAAAGGCACGGCGTCGCTGATCACAACGACAGTGCTCACCAGCATTGGCATGAACATCATCGCCGCCGACCAGTACATCGCAATCGTCCTTCCAGGCCGGATGTATCGCGCAGAATTTGCACGCCGGGGACTCGCGCCGCAGGCCCTGTCACGAACACTGGAGGACGCGGGTACCATGACCTCAGCCCTGGTGCCCTGGAATACCTGCGGCGCCTTCATGGCCGCAACCCTGGGTGTGCCGACGCTGGTTTACGCGCCTTACGCCTTTGTCAATCTGCTCAACCCGGTAATCGCAATCATCTACGGGCTGACCAATTTCAAGATCGCGCGACTGGAAGAAACACCGGAACCGGAATCACTCGCCACCCAGGCCTGACCCCGTTTTTTTTACTTCACGCCGTGCATGAGCTTGTTGATCATCGGTGCAACAATCAGGTAAGCGATACCAAACGCAAGACCCACCCAGAACAGCATCATGTAGGTATCAGCGTACTGGCTAATCTGCGCGCCAGTCTCCGGACCGTGTCCACCACCCGAAGCAATCGCGGCTATGAGGCCAGCTACATACTGGGCCATCGCGATCGACAGGAACCAGCCGCCCATGGCCATGCCGGTTTCTTTCTCCGCTGCGAGCTTGGTCACCATCGACAGGCCAATCGGAGACAGGCAGAGTTCACCGGTTGTATGCAGCAGGTAAGTGAGCGCCAGGAAGAACCAGGGGACCAGGCCCGCGGCATTCTGAAAGTTGGCAATGGCAAACACCAGGATGTAAAAACCCGCCGCAACCTGGATCAGGCCCAGGGCGAATTTTCGCGGTATAGACGGGTTCATGTTGCGTTTGTCCAGCCATGGCCAGATCGCGGCAAAAAGCGGTGCGAGGAGCAGAATATAGAGCGGATTGAGTGACTGGAAGATACCGAAACCACCAGCCTGCCAGGTCTCCATGTCGCCGACCATCGGCGTGACGAATTCGCGTGCAAAGAAGTTCATGGAACTGCCGGCCTGCTCAAACAGCGCCCAGAAACAGGCATTGGCTACGAACAGGATGATCATCGCGATGTAGCGTTGTAGCTGAACTTTATCGCCACTCTTAATGCCCGAGATAATGAAATAGGCAATCAGCGCTAGCATGATGAAACCCAGCAGCCAGCCAAGAATTTCGCTTTCAGACAGCAAAAAGAACACACCCACGGCCATCACCAGGGCGCCAAATCCAACCAGGAAAAACCGCCCCCAGCCTTCCTTGTCTTTCGGCGGAAGGCCGATATGACCCAATGACCTTTTAGCCACTTCCAGGAACAGGGTAGACAGGATCATGCCGATTGCGGCGGCGAGGAAACCCCACTTCAGGCCCCAGGTCGCCCCGATCCATGTCGCCGTTATCAACGGTGCGATCAAGGCGCCCAGGTTGATGCCCATGTAGAAAATGGTGAAGCCGGAGTCGCGCCGCACATCGCCCGGCGTATACAGCTTGCCGATCATGGTCGAAATATTGGGTTTGAACAGGCCGTTACCGGCGACGATCAGGGACAAGCCGACCAGAAACCAGGTCAGGTCCTCGATCAGCAGAACAAACAGTCCGGCCGCCATGATGATGGCGCCGAGCAGGATGGATCGCTGGTAGCCCAGCACGTGGTCGGCGATGTAACCGCCGATGATGCCGGTGGCATAGACCAGGGCCGTGTAACCACCGTAAACCAGGCTGGCCTGCGCGTTGGCCTGATCGCCGAGGTGGCCAAAAAACATGGTTGCAACGTAAACCGCCAGCAGGGCGCGCATTCCATAATAAGAAAAGCGTTCCCACATTTCGATGTTGGAAAGCTGCCAGAGTGCCTTGGGGTGGCCGAGAAATTCTCCGGGTGGAATGCCCGGCCTGTTTGCCGCTTCAGTTTGAGTGCTCACTGGTCCCCTCCGGGTCTTATTAAAAGTGCCGCAAGCATAACTTAAAACGTTGGGGCGGGCCATGCCCGCGAATCGCGGGCATGGCCCGCCCCAACAGTGCGTGAGATACTCATTGCATCACCAGGCAAATCACAAGGCAACCACAATCATGGACCAACAATCAGTGCAGAAATTCGTCGATGAAGTCTGGACAGACTCCATCGTTCCCGAACTCATCGAGTACATCAAGATACCAGCCAAGTCCCCCCATTTTGATCCCGACTGGGAAAAGAATGGCTACATCGAAGATGCCGTTCAGCAGATATTCACCTGGTGTAAAAAACAGGACATTAAGGGAATGAAGTCCGAAATCGTCAGGCTGCCTGGAAGGACGCCGTTGATCTTCATGGACATCCCGGGTGACAACGACGATACCATCCTGATGTACGGACACCTCGACAAGCAACCGGAAATGACTGGCTGGGCCGACGGCCTGGGACCGTGGATACCCGTGATGAAGGACGGCAAGCTGTACGGACGCGGCGGAGCGGACGACGGCTACGCTGCCTACGCCTCGCTGACTGCCCTGATGGCGTTGCAAAAAGAGGACATGCCGCATGCGCGTTGCGTGGTGATCATCGAGGCCTGTGAAGAGTCGGGAAGTTATGATCTGCCCCACTACATCGATCACCTGAAAGAACGGATCGGCACGCCTTCACTGGTGGTTTGCCTGGATTCGGGCGCCGGCAACTACGACCAACTGTGGCTGACGGTATCACTCCGCGGCATGGCGGCCGGCACGCTCAGTGCGGATGTGCTCAAGGAGGGCGTACATTCCGGCTATGCTTCCGGCATCGTGCCTTCGAGCTTCCGGGTCTTGAGGCAGTTGATCAGCCGTCTCGAGGATGAAAACAGCGGACGAGTTCTACCGGACTACCTGCATGCCGAGATACCGGAACAGCGGCAGCGGCAGAGCCAGCGCATGGCCGATGCACTTGGTGAAAATGTTTACCAGGTTTACCCGTTCTGTGAAGGCGTCCAGCCGCAAGGAGAGGATAACCTCGACCGGATACTGAACCGGACCTGGCGGCCCGCACTTTCGGTCACCGGCGCAGATGGCATGCCCTCGCTGGAATCAGCCGGCAATGTCCTGCGTCCGCACACTGCTCTGAAATTATCGATGAGGCTACCGCCGACAGTGGACGGTGATGAAGCCACACAGAAGCTGAAAGCAACGCTGGAAGCCGATCCACCCAATAACGCCCGGGTCTCATTTGAATCGGATCACGCGGCATCCGGCTGGAACGCCCCGGACATAGCATCCTGGCTGGGTGACTCCCTGGAAAAAGCCTCACAAGCTGCCTACGGCCAAAGCGTGATGTACATGGGCGAAGGCGGCACGATCCCGTTCATGGCCATGCTGGGTGAGCACTTCCCGCGGGCACAGTTCATGATCACCGGTGTGCTCGGGCCGAACTCCAACGCCCACGGGCCCAACGAGTTCATCCACATCCCCTTTGCCCGCAAACTCACTACCTGCGTGGCCCAGGTTATAGCGGATCACTACCATCGCAAGGATTGATGGGATGGTTACGGCTTCACCGTGAGCCATTACAAGCCTGACCAAAGGGGGATATGTCCGTTGCAGAACCCCACACTCGGATAGTCATCGGCCCGGAAATTGAGGTAGGATGTGCGGCTCAGATCTGTCTGAATCCATACCTGCTTATTTATGTCACAATGCAACCAAAGCCCTAAGGAGTAAAGGAGTTTGACTGCTGCCGGCATAAGGAAAATATATTCTCGGAGGAATTGCATGAACGGAATATCTATTGTCAGAATTTATGGTCTGTTATTCATTATTGGACTGATGGTTAGCAGCATCACGTTTGCAGATAATCGAAATGATGCGACTAATGCGACGAAGGCGGCAAATGACAAGCTGCATCAATATTTGCCATTCGGTGATAAGCAATCATTTGAAGACGCGCACAAAGGCTTTATCGCACCGTTACCGCAGAACGTGATCAAGGGAGAGGCCGGTAATGTGGTCTGGAATCCTGCGCAATACGATTTCATCAAGGAAGGTGAGGCGGCGCCCGACACGGTTAATCCCAGCCTGTGGCGTCAGTCACAACTCATTAATATTTCCGGTTTATTTAAAGTCACCGATGGCATTTATCAGGTGCGCAACCAGGATTTGTCAAACATGACCATCATCGAAGGTGATCAGGGGGTTACTATCGTTGATCCGATGATTTCTGCCGAGACCGCTAAGGTTGGATTGGACCTTTATTACGCTAATCAGGGGTAATAAACCCGTTATTGCAGTGATCTACACTCATAGTCATGTTGACCACTACGGCGGCGTACGTGGGGTCACCAACCAGGCAGACGTAGATTCAGGGAAAACTAAAATCTACGCGCCGATCAATTTCCTGGATCACGCAGTTGCCGAGAATGTCATGGCCGGAACAGCCATGAGCAGGCGTGCGAGCTATATGTATGGCAACTTGCTACCCGCGGATGAAAAAGGCCAGGTAGGGGCGGGTTTAGGTACGACAACGTCAGCAGGCAACGTAACGCTGATTCCACCCACCCACATTATCAGCAAGACCGGCCAGAAAGAAGTCATTGATGGCTTGACGTATGAGTTCCTGTGGGCGCCGGGTACCGAAGCACCGACTGAAATACTTTTCTATCTGCCAAAGTTCAAGGCGCTCAATGGCGCAGAGGATGCCACCCATACGTTGCACAATACGTATTCGTTGCGCGGCGCCAAGATTCGGGAACCGTTGCCGTGGTCAAAGTTCCTGAACCAGTCGATCGATATTTGGGGTGACGATGTTGAGGTGCTGTTTAACATGCATCACTGGCCGATATGGGGTAACGAAAACATCAACACTCACATGAGTCTGCAGCGGGATATGTACCGCTATATCAATGATGAAACGCTGCGGCTGGCCAACCACGGTTATACGATGATGGAAATCGCCGAGATGTTTAAGATGCCCGAAGCCATCGACACACATTTCTCCAATCGCGGTTACTACGGTTCCGTTAATCACAACGTTAAGGCTACCTACGTACTGTATTTAGGTTGGTTCATCGGTAACCCGGCGACCCTCAATGAATTGCCGCCGGTGGAAGCGTCAAAACGCTACGTGGATATGATGGGTGGCGCCGATGCGGTAGTCAGCAACGCGCAAGCCTATTACGACAAAGGTGAATACCGTTGGGTTGCCCAGGTCGTCAATCATGTCGTCTTTGCGGACCCGGGTAACCAGGCCGCTAAAAACCTGCAGGCAGATGCACTGGAACAAATGGGTTATCAGGCAGAATCCGGACCCTGGCGTAACTTTTACCTGACCGGCGCCAAGGAACTTCGCGATGGTGTGATGCAATTACCGGCGCCTAATACCGCGAGTCCCGACACCATTCGGGCGATGAGCCTGGAATTGTTCTTCGACTATTTGGGTATGAAACTGAACGGGCAAAAAGCCGATGGCAAGAATATCGTGCTTAATTTTGATTTCACCGATGTGAAGCAAAAGTATATGGTGGAGATGGTACATGGCGTGCTGAATCACACAGCAGATAAGCAGGCCGACAAGGCTGACGCTACCATTACCTTGACTCGGGACACGCTAAATCAGATCGTGCTGGGCAAGACGACGACAGACAAGGCAATCTCGGATGGCGCCGTCAAGATTGACGGCAGTAAAATGAAACTTGACGAGATGTTATCTTATCTCGATACCTTCGAGTTTTGGTTCAATATCGTTACGCCTTAGCAGGCGAAACCGAGGCGCTGTAAAATACTCAAATCAGAATCCCGCTTCGGCGGGGTTTTTTCTTGCTGGCAAAGTCCCATCCTGTCACCTCCCAATCCAGCATCGTCAGTCTCTTAGAAATTCCCGAGTTCGGCGATGGTATGAGGTTTATTACATCCGCACCGAAATCGACATTGGCCAGCTTGATTTTCAGACGTTGGGTATCAAAGGGAAATGAATGCAGAATCAATAAGGAATACTTTCACCTCAATGTTATGTGCCTGGTGAACAGGCTCCTGCGCCTCCAGGCTTCCCAGGATGAATACGCAAAGCAGCCACCCTATTGTTAGTTGTCTCATGGAATTCATTTAAATCCGCCAAATTTAGTATTTCCGACCAACTACCGGTTTGGCATACGCGGTGGCAGCATTGGGTTGAATCACGCCATTCGATTCTGCGTAGTCCTCCCATGCTTTGGCCAACGCTCTTGCGCGTTCAGGGAATTCGGACGCGAGGTCATGCACTTCACCGGGATCCGCTATGAGGTCATACAGTTGCCAGTCACCGTTACCATAAGGCTCTGGCAGCCGCAGCACTTTCCAATTGCCTTTCCGGTACGCATCCATACCGTACGCCGACCAGCCGAGTTCTCTGGATTCGGCTTCGATTGATGATTCTCCATTTAGCAACGGCATAAGCGACTTGCCCTGAAGCGGCACGACCGATTCACCGTTGTAGACATCGGGATAGTCCGCCCCAGAGACAGACAGAAACGTCGGCATCAGATCCATCACGTGTGTCAAATGATCCATTTGACTGCCTGCATTCGCCATATCGCCGGGCAGCTTGATCACCGCAGGGACCTGAATGCCACCCTGGGCCACATAGCCCTTGAACAGGCGCAACGGCGTCGCCGCAGCATACGCCCAACCTGGTCCGATATCGGTCGATGACCCGGGTAGGCCTTTGTTGTCCAGCGAGTTGTCGAAGCTATTGAAGAACTCACCACCTTCGCCGCCAAGCGCCAGATAGTCCTGGATGCTGGTACGGCTGGGTCCATTGTCTGACATGAACACAATAAGCGTGTTGTCATAATTACCTGACTGGCGCAAATGCTCGAGTAGGCGACCAATGCTTTCGTCAACGTAGTCGATCATGCCCGCATATATTTCCATGTCGCGGGCCCGCGCTGCCTTTTGTTCCCTGACTTAACTCGTCCCAGGCCATCACCCACTCCGGTCGCGGTTGAGGATCCTGAGAGTCGCCCACCAGACCAAGGGTTCGGAGACGTGCAAATCTTTCAATGGCCAGTTCATCCCAGCCCCGGTCGAAGCGGCCCGTGGTATTTGTCGATGTATTCCTGTGGCACGTGCAACGGATTGTGCGGCGCGGTGAAAGACAAGTACGCAAAGAACGGCACGCCATCGCCACTGGCTGTGTCAATGTAAGAAATCAGTTGGTCGGTGTACCAGGTTGTTGAATAGAAATCCTCGGGCAGCACATCCACGATCTGACCATCACTGACATATCGCGTGGTAGCCCCCGGAATGATTGCACCCTGATCCGCCCAATGGCTGGCGGCACCGTTGAGCAGAGCGAAAGACTTTTCAAAGCCCCGTGACGCCGGGTTATTGGAGCCTGCACCAAGGTGCCATTTACCCGTCATGTAGGTGTGGTATCCGGCATCACGAAGCAATTCCGCGATCGTCACTACGTCCTTTCTGAGATAACCCTCATAGCCGGGCTGCCCCTTCTGGTTTGCCGCAGCGACTTCGTGGTTACCACCGAGGCCAGCGCGGTGAGGGATCGACCCCGGTCATCATGGCTCCCCGTGTCGGACCACAGTTTGGCGACACATGGAACTGAGTCAACATCATGCCCTCAGCAGCCAGAGCGTCGATGTTCGGAGTCGCGATTTCCGACCCGAAGGCACCGACGTCCGAATAACCCATATCATCGGCTACGATCAGCAAAATATTGGGGCGCGCTTTCGGTGATTGATCGCCTCCCGGCGCGTCCGTCTCGCGGCTGCAACCGGATACCACCAGAGCAAATGAAAGACAAATAATGTTGAGTGAGCGGCTAATCCCCCCAATCACCGACATTTTTGCTACCTTCGATTTCATATTCGAGGTATTCCTCGACATCGAATGGCATGTTTTCCATGTAGGCTTTGACACGCTCACCAATTGCCTTGGTTTCCGGGCGTGCGTTTGACAGACCGGTGTATGGAATACCCTTGGCATTGCTCTTATCCGGATACTTCTTCTTGAACAGTTGGTGTCTTGCAACCATGCGATTGAACTGCCCCTGTGTGTGGATCAGCGGAATCAACTGCGGGTTTTTTTCGTGCGGATCCTGATACAAGTCATAGTATGCTTCCGGCATACCGGATGCCGCGACGTCGCCCGCACCAATCCAGTGCCGTTTATAGCGGCCTTTGACCGTAGCCCCCAGTTCGTTGCCGGCGTAGATGAACACATAGTCGCGGCGGCCATTGGTATCGCCTTTCAAAAACAGCGCTGTCTGATCGAGCCCGTCTATGACCCGGTCGGTTGGTATGTGCTCGGTTGCTCCGGCCAGGCGCGCGAATGTGGTGTAGAGGTCAGTGACATGAATGATGTCACCCACCAGTTGACCTTCCTCGATAACTCCGGGCCACCAGGCCATCGCCGGTACCCGCACGCCGCCCTCGGTGAAATCACCTTTACCACCTCGGTACATGATTTCGGTCATGGCCCAGCCTGGCGGTGGGCTGTGTGACATGGGGCCCATTGTCGGCCATCGCGACGAAGATCGTATTTTCGGCGATCCCCAGTTCCTTGAGCTGCTCCATTACCTGCCCAACGAAGGCATCCAGGCGCACATAGGAACCGGGTATCTTGCCACCGTTCATCGTTAACTTGGGTAGCTCCGGCGCCAGAAAATTCAGCCAGTTGGGCCAATATTCGACAAAGAAGGGTTTGCCTGCTTCAGCATTTTTGCGGATAAACGCCAGGGTTCGTTTTTCTGACTCATTATCCATTTCGTCATAACACTCGTTCGAGGTACCGCAGAATTCTTTACCCAGTTCACCCTTCTTGCCTTCAATATTCATCACCCAGCCCGATGGGTTCAGGCCAACGTCATCCAGCCGGTAGGGATCGGGCGGATAGAATTCCGGGTGCAGTCCCAGAATGGCATTAACGGCCTCGCCTTGTGGGTTGTACAGCGAGGGGATCTGGTTCATTGGTGTGAACAGCGCCTCATCAAAGCCCTGGTTGTGCAAATAGCTCTCTTCTATATCACCGAGATGGCCCTTACCGAAATGAGCGGTTGCATAGCCCGCTTCGGAGAGTACTTCGGCAATGGTCACTTCCTCAGCACTCAAGCCGGCAAACTCATGCGGCATGCCTACCACGGCCATGCCACTGCGCACCGGATGCCGGCCCGTCAGGAACGCCGCCAGCGTTGGTGTGCAGGATGGCTCACTGTACATGCGGGTGAAGTTGATGCCCTCCGCCGCCATCCTGTTCATGTTGGGTGTTGTATAACCCAGGTTTTTCTGGATCATCGGATTGCCGACGGCGCCAACCTGCTGATCATCCCACAGAATATAAACGATGTTCGGTGGCTGGCCGTACTGGCGCTTCAGCTCGGCGAGACGCTGGTCCAGCTGTTTGTCTTCCGCCGCCCAGGCCTCACCGTTCTGAGCTTCCAGGATGTAGTACTCGGCATCGTGGACAATGTCCTTTGCCCACACACCTTGTGTAGATATTCCAAGAAGTGCTGCAAGGCACATCAATTTGGTTCTATTCATATAACTCTCCTGCTCTCTTTGCTTTAGTTTCGCCATTTCCCATCATTCAGGAAGGTCACCACACGGTTATTTCGGACCTGTTCCGCTGGACGGCCCATGCGTTTAAATCTTCACGTGAAACATCTTTTATGTTTGAGGGTGTATACGTCCATCCGACACACGTAACCCTTGCTCATCAAAATATAGAACGAGAATCGTTTACATGCAAGTCGCTGGCGCTCTGGCGACACTAAATCTACACACCTTCCAGATGCCGGGAAGGTGGGCTTGCACCGACCCTGATGATTGCTTTCAGCAACAAGTCCTCAGGTGAGTAGAAGGAGAATAAAAGATTCTTCTCAAATTGTTGAACAACCGTATATGGCCGACAACGGAGAAAAAGAGTACTAAAACAAAGCTCGATTCAGTTCCGCTTTCCGCCGTACAACCGTTTTTGAACTAA
>PVMK01125004.1_pt1 | contig 22002 bp, 13 predicted proteins | sample 1853481 | NCBI WGS metagenome assembly PVMK01 (sample SAMN08533507, study PRJNA380276) | Marine sediment metagenome, whole genome shotgun sequencing project.
TGTGATAATCGCAGCCCAATTAATGTTTTTGGGTATGAATGGATCGCAAGCGTCCAATAGTCTTGAAGCCCTGTCGGAAGAACAGTTGGCATTCGCGAACCGATTTTCGGCGTTTCTGGATCGTATGGACGCGCTGTATTTCGGTCGGATAGAGGAACTCAATGGTGGCCTTGACTCTGTGACCAAAACCATGAGCAGTGAATACTCCGACTACGACATCAAGGTCGCACGGGGAGCAGTCATCGAAAAGGGTGGCCGCACGCTCAACATAACCAAGAAACCGACCCGGTCATTTCAACGGGACAATCTTTGGAGCCGGTACTACCTGTTGGATGTCCACCCCGAGTCTCCGCTGGTCGGCATGCTGCATGCGGCGATTGTTATCCAGTTTTTTCCGGACGATACCGCGACCATCGGCGGGTTTCTGGATGTGCTGGAAACCGCGAACCGGGAGGAGGACCTCGCCTACATGAAACAGGCGATGGATCGGGTCTACGAGAAATACGGAGTCGATCCTGCGCCGTACCGGAAGTTGAGTCGCGAGGGCCACGACGAAGACGACCCGATGTCCACGGATAACAGCCGACGGCGCAAGACCACCAAGGTCGGCGGGAGCTTTTACTTGGCGCCTTTGATGAGCGTGACCGAAAAGAACTTCAGCTTCATGACCGAAGCCTATGAAACGATGCTCGAGGCATATCTGACGGTCGTAGAACGGCGCATGAACGATCCCTATACGGACCAGGACCTCGCAGCGCAGGATGCAATGCGCAAAAATTGGTTGGAGGACCGATTCTTCTCCGATCCTTTCACGACCTCGGTTACTCCGTATGAGGCATGGTCACTTTACTCGCTGCCGCCCGAAGTAAAATTCTGACTGGGGGAGGCGCGTGATGGTGACAGCCACCGAATCCGATCGCGAGGGCATCCAGCTGACCGGGCCCTATGACTCTATGCGGGACTATGTCGCCGCATTGGAGGCGACCGGGAGATTGCTCCGAATCAAAGAGATGGACCAGGACCGGTACGAAGCCACCGGCTTTGCTTATCGTTTGGTGGACAAGTTCGGTTTTAACGGCGCGCCCGGTTTTCTGGTCGAGCGCATGAAGATCGACGGCCAATGGATCAAAGGCCCCGTCATGGCCAATATCTACGGTCGCTGGGACACTGAGGCGATGGGTTACGGCGTCGAGCACGTCACCGAGGACAAGCGCGAGATGTACCGCGCCGCGGTAAACAGGCTCGTCGGACTTGCCGATGGCAACGGCAATTGGGAGTCCGTCAAACCGGTCCAGATCGATGCCGACAACGTGCCGTGCAAGGAAGTGCGTTTAAGCGGTGGCGACATTGATGTTTTGCAGTACCCGTGGCTGAAGTGCAATCCGGCCGACGGCGGGCGCTTTATTAATTCCGGCGCGGTGATATTCCAGGATCCGGAGCTCGGCCGCAACGTAGGCACTTACCGCTGCCAGGTCAAAAGCGCGACCCGGATCGCGTTGAATCCCGAACCCGGCAAACACGGTTGGCGTTTTCTAATGGCGGCCAGAGACCGCGGCGAGCGTTCAGTCAAAGGCGCGGTAGTGCTCGGCACCGACCCGATTACCTGGGCCATGAGTTGTTCTATGATCAGCCGGCTGGGGGAGGACGAATACGAGTTGGCAGGCGCGTTTAAAGGCAAGCCGGTGGAGCTGGTCAAATGTGAAACCAGCGACATTCTGGTTCCCGCCAATGCTGAGATGATCATCGAGGGCGAAGTTCCCGTGACCGAAACCGAGGAAGAAGGTCCGCATGCTGAGATGTTCGGTTACCTGGGCAAAAAGAGAGAAGCCAATTTCTTCATGAACATCGAGGCCATTACCCACCGCCGAGACCCCTGGTTTTTTAATAATCACACCGGAGTCCTGCGGGGTTTTCACACGGCGGCTCTGGATGCGTGGTTGTACCTCGCTTACAAGCGATCGATCCGTAACCTCGTGGGGATCCACGGCCTTGGCGAAGCGCCCGGTATAGTGGTGGCAAGTATCGATAAGCGGTTTGTGGGTGACGGTCTGGCTGCAGGTCAGCAGATTGCGGCGTCCAATATCATGGCTAAGGTGACGATCGTCGTCGACAAAGATGTCGATGTGCTCGACACGCAGCAAGTGCTGCACGCCGTGGGATCACGGTGGCAACCCAAACCCGCTACCTTAATGATTCCCCATGCCCATGCGAGCGTCCTCGAACCTAGTGCAATACATCCGCGTGTAACCAGTAGAGTCATTATCGACGCGACCAAACAGTTGCCCGATGAAGGCGGACCGAAAGAGTGGCCTGCGGTTTCGCGCGAACTGCTAATGGAGAGCTGCCCGGATGTTTTCGATCTCGTCGATGGGAAATGGCCGGAATACTGGAAGTCTCCGGAGTAGCTGGAAGCGCTGCTCAAACTCCCAACACAAACTTCAATCGAGGGGTCAAATAATGCTCACACTGTTTCGTGCCGGCATTAAGTCGATATTAACAGCATGCTTGTTTGGGCTATGCCAGATAGCATTCGGTGGCGCTCACACTTCATCAGGTATGCCGGAAATCTCTCCTACCGAAACAGAAAATCTTGGAAGCGGTTTATATACATTTCGGTGGGGTCCCTACCGAAATATTTTTCTCGTGACCGATGAGGGCGTCATCGCCAGCGATCCTATGAATGCTGAAGCAGCAACTTTGTATCGGGAGGCAATTCGCGCCGTAACCGATCAACCGGTCAAATATGTCGTTTACTCGCATTCCCATTGGGACCACGTTAGTGGTGGCTCAATATTCAAAGAAGAGGGCGCGACCTTTATCAGCCAGGAAAACTGTGTGCTGAACCTTCACTGGTCGCCAAACCCAGAGGTCGTGACCCCCGATGTAACGTTTAGCGATAGTTATACCCTGACGCTCGGTGATCGGACCATCGAACTGCATCACTTTGGACCGATACACGACAACTGTATGTCCGTCATGCTAGTCAGGCCGGCAAACTTGCTCTTCATTGTCGATATCGTTACTCCACCAACCGGCCGTTACATGCCGTTCGATCCTATTCCAGATCCTGACATGCATCTGGGAAATGCGGTGCCATACCTGCAAAGCGTCGAAGCTCTTGCTGAACGCAATGGAATCGAGACGATTATCGGTGGCCATCTGGTGATAGCACCTGATGCTAACGGCAATATGATCGCATATCCGTCAACCGGGCCAATTCTTGCAGTGACGGAACGGCGTCAGTACTACGAACAATTGCTGGCCGTCGTTAAAGCGAAGCTGGATACCGGGGCACCGATTCTGTTTGTGCACGAGCAGATTGACCTGGAGCCGTTCAGAGACTTGAGAGGGTTCGACGAAGCAAAACTGCGCTTGTACCTGCAGCGAGCCGCCTATTTCTATATTTTGGGTCGTTAACCGACCGCTAAACTCAAACGATCGCGATTTAGCGACTAATTGGAATTACTTTGCGGCCGCCCGTTTCATCCTGGTAGATTGTTCATCATGGCTGCCACCAAATATTTGCAGGGACTCTGAGAAAGCATCCCGCAGTTTGGAAATCGTGCTCCGATGGTGCAAGTTTTCGCTGTATACGAACTTGACTATCAACCGTCCGCTAACGATATCCGCCGAGATGGAAATTGGATAATATCGAATGCCGCTCGGGTCGTGGGTACCGGTAACCGAAATGCCGCGCGGATCATCGGCTGAGCCACTAAGTTCCGGCGCCAGCTTGAATAGCGCGCTGTCGGTGAATATGTCAGTTAAGCGACCACGATAGTTGAAAAGTACTTCGGAGCGCGGGAGCGAATTGAGTTTTTCGCTTATTCCCCGGTCGCCACTCATACAGCGTATGAGGTCATAGCCATACCCCTTGTTCGGCACATTGCGAACCTGCTTCTGGACTGCTGTCAGGCCGGCCTCCCGTGTATCGGCCTCACTCAGATCGATAACCATAGGGTTGTGGGATATAAAAAATCCAATGGTGTGCGAAGTATCGACGCCGGTGGGCAGCGCATCCCTACCGTGACGGTATTGATCAAACAGCACAACTTCACTACCGGTCCAACCTGCCAAAGATTGCGCCAGCGCCGTCACCAGGATCACCTCGGGATCGGAAGTTTTGGAGCCAAACAACAGGTAATCAGTTTCTTCCTTAGTGAAGCTGGCGCAAACTTCCCGCGCTGAAGCATTGGTATTGTCTTTGCGCGCCGCCGGAAGGTCGCTTGGCAGACGTCGAACCGCTGACCAAGGCAGATTGAGCCAGTAGCTCAACTCTTCTCGCAGCTCCGCCGATTGAGAATATTCTTGCAAGGCCTCAGCCCAATCCTTGAACGAGTGTGTCTTAGCCGGAAATGAGATCTCTTGTCCTTTGTTCAGCTGCTGACAGGCCGTTTCCAAATCGTGCCAGAAAACAGTCCACGATAAGCCTTCCAAAATGAAATGATGGGCCGCGAAAAATAATTTTTGCGGCTGGTCGTCACCCAGATCGAACAGTGTGAGGTTTAAGATGGGGCCGTGAGTCAGATGGAAGCTAGCCTGAACGTCTTCAGAGTGTGCTTCCATCGCCGTTATTTGATTCGCCTCGCTGAGATCCGAGAGATTAACCATCGAAACGAAAGAACTATCTCCGCAAGCTAGATTTTTCGCATGCCAATTACCGTCAGATTCAGAAAGACGAAGACGGAGCGCATCGTGATGGTTAAGCAGGTGTCTCGCAGCAAGCTCCAAGTGACGCAAATCGATCCGCTGTTTGGTCTCCAGTAAGGTTGCGAGGTTCCAGCGATGGACGCATGGTGAACCTCGCTCATAGAGAAACCGATGCATCGCCGGAGTAATGTTTACTGGCCCGGTAACTTCACCCTGCTCCGCGACCTCTTCTTCAGGAGCCAACGCTAAGGCAGCCAACTCCGCGATAGTTGGGTGCTCGATAATATGCTTGGGGGTGAGTGGAATGCCTGCTCGCTTGATTCTCGCGATGATTTCCATTCCAAGCAGGGAGTCGCCCCCCAGCTCAAAGAAATCATCGTGGATTCCCACAGAGTCCAGACCAAGCAGCTCCCGCCAAACTTCCGCGATGACGCGTTCCGCCGGGTTTCCTGCGGTATCGTGGGTGGTTAATTGCTCGTGGCGAGCACTTGTCTTACCGTCATGCTCCAGCGGTTGCTCCCGAGAACGATCTATCTCCACCCACTGTGCGATCCTCGCCTGCAGGGGGCTGACTGACACGACGGTCTGCCCAGCTTGACCACGCGAAAGAATGCGGTCGAACGTTTCCAGGCTTTCTTGTGTTGACATGCCAACGATCCGAAGCGGCGAATCGGTGTCCTGTTCGATCAACCACGCGTCCCAGTTCACGCTAAGCCAGGGAATCGTTTGGATCCTATTCTGTGTGTATGCGAAGGCATCCATAAAGACGTTAGCAGCGGCATATGCGCTAAGGCCCAGGCCGCCCAGTACTCCGGACAGGGACGATGTCAAGAAGCAGAAGTCCAAGTCCGTTTCCTGCACCAGCGACGCAAGATTCAAAAGGCCCTTTACCTTAGGGCCAAAGATCTGTGCGCAGTACTCTTCATCAAGGTCCAGGATGGCGCCGTCGGTCGGACCGTTCACAATGCCCGCCGCGTGAATAAAACCGTTGATATTGCCGAATCGCGACTGAGCGTCGTGGATGACCTCTCGCATCGCTTCCGGATCCGCAACATCGGCACTGGCAACAAAAACCTCAGCGCCTATTTCTTCAAGCGAAGCAATCGCCTTGAGTTTATCCTTTGTCTTCTGGTCGTGATCGGGCCCCGCCGCTAGCCATTCGTCCCATTGCGAACGTGGCGGAATTTCGGAGCGGCTCGTAAGCACGAGCTTAGCCTGCACTTTGCGGGCCAGGTATCCCGCGAGAAGAAGACCGACGCCGCCAAGTCCGCCAGTAATGAGGTAGGTTCCTCTTTCCCGAAGCAACGAAGGTATTTCCTTGGTCGGCGTGAGCGGAAGTGGGCTGAAAGTCCGCTTCCATCGATGGCCACCGCGATACGCGACGATGTCTCCCGATGATTTGGTTGCGATATCGGCAAGAAAGGCATCTAACTCATGCGTGCCCCAATCGTCGACATCGGTAGCAGGAACATCGACAGTTTGGCATGCAACGTTGGTTAACTCCTGCGGTATTACGACACACGGTCCGTGCACCATAGCCTTCGCTGGAATCAGGGTATCGCCGGATACCACTTCCTGGGCTTGTCCGGTAACGACCGAGATCTTCAGCGGGTCCGTCACACCCTCTTTGTCCAGCGCCTGGCTCAGATAGACAAGACTGTAGAACCCCAGAAATTGCCAAATATCGATTGTTTCGGCTGAAGCCGCGTTGCTGATGGACGGTGAATGACACCAAAGATGCAGGACGGTTTCCGGCACGGCACCGTTGCTGTGCAAGTCCTTCATCAGCCGCGAGTAGTCCTGAGGTGACCGTGGATCTATCGTAAAGCCTCTGTCCCCGTTGCGCTGGTATTGCTCCCCGGGTTTGACGAGCCACGGATCGTAGCCGCGGGATTTTATGCGCTCGACCAGACGGGTACCAAAATCGCTTCCATCGACGAATACCAGCCAAACGCGGCCGGAAGCGCTTTCGTTCGTGCCGTCCTGAACAGCGCTAACCCAGGGGCAGCGCGTCCAGGCAGGAGCATAGAACCAGTCACTGATATCCGCTAATTTCAGAAGCGGCGTTTGACTTCCCGTGGATACCTGAACACTTGCTGGCGGGTCGGCCCAGAATCGCTGCCTCTGGAACGGATATGTCGGCAAGGGCAGGCGGCGGCGCGAAGTGGATTGATGAAAGGCGGGCCAGTCCGGCCGGACTCCGGAAAGCCACAGTCGCCCAAGCGTATTCAACGCAAAAGCGACATCGGATGTTTGTTCCTGTGGATTTCTTAGCGAGGAGGGAACAAATGCCGATTGCCTCCTCCCGCTTGCCGTCTCGACAGCGTCGTTAGCGTTTTGCCCGGTCCAACTTCAAGAAATACTTTATTCGAGCCCTTGGCCAGGGCGTCGATGCAGTCGGCGAACCGCACGGTAGAGCGCAACTGCTTGGCCCAGTAATATGGGTTGGTTGCCTCGTCGGCGGTAATCCACTGCCCGGAAACGTTTGACAGGAATGGAATCGTCGGCGCTTTGAGGCTGATCTGCCGCACGCTTTCGACGAACGGTTCCAGAATTGAGTCCATCATGTGGGAATGAAATGCGTGTGATGTTCGCAGTGCCTGCGTCTCGATGTCATTTCCGGCAATCTCTTGCTGGATTTGTGCGATTTCATTCTGCCCGCCCGATATGACACAGGCTGACGGGGCATTCACAGCCGCAAGAGACAGCTGATCCGTCAATAGCGGTTGCACATCTTCCTCCGACAGGGGAACCGCCAACATCAAACCCGGAGGACAGGATTGCATCAGATGTCCCCTGGCCGCGACCAAACTCAGAGCGTCCTCGAGCGAGAAAAGCCCCGCCACGCAAGCTGCCACGTACTCGCCAATACTGTGACCGACAAGAACTTGCGGCAAAATTCCCCACGACCCCCAAAGTTTGGCTAGCGCGTACTCGATCGTAAAAAGCGCCGGCTGGGTTAGATAGGTTTGATCAAGCGACTGCTCCGTGTTGCTTTGCTCTATATCATCCGGAAACAGGACCTGCCTCAGGTCAGTTCCAATATGGTCATACAAAATATCCGCGCAGAAATCGACTGTGTCTTTGAAAACCGGCTCCGTTCGGTACAGGTCAAGGCCCATGTTGACGTACTGAGAACCCTGTCCGGAAAAAAGGAACACGATATCGCGTGAAAACAATTCTTCTGCGGCCGTGATTACCCGCCTGGGGTCTATTTTTTCCAGCGAAAGAATGGCGTCGTCGACGTCTCGGCAGACAAGCATTCTCCGTTGATCAAAATATCTGCGCCCGACCTGTAGCGTGTAGGCAACATCGGAAAGATCAATGGAACGATGCTGTTTAAGATGTGCGCAGACGTTTGCGGTCGACGCATCGAGCGATGCTCTGGTTTTTGCTGACAAAATCAAGAGTTGATGGGAGCGCGTCGCCTTCGCTTCCGGCTCCACCGTCGGTGCCTCTTCTAAAACAACGTGTGCGTTGGTTCCACCAATGCCGAAAGAACTAACGCCCGCGCGCCGCGGAGTGTCGCCATGCGGCCAGGATCTTAATCTGTCATTAACGAAAAATGGTGAGTTGTCGAAATCAATGTTCGGATTGGGCTCTTGAAAATGAAGACTTGGGGGAATCTCCCGGTGCTTCAGGGCCAGAACTGTCTTGATGAGGCCGGCAACTCCCGCCGCGGTATCCAAGTGCCCCATGTTAGTTTTGACAGATCCGATAGCACAGAAGTTGTTCCGCTGTGTGCTTGCGCGAAATACCTTGCTTAAGGCCGCAATTTCAATTGGATCGCCAAGTGGCGTGCCGGTACCGTGAGCTTCAACGTATTGAATGGTCTGGGGCTTTACGTCGCCCAATTCCATAGCCGCCGCGATCACGTCCGCCTGACCATCAATGCTTGGTGCGGCGTAACCAACTCTCCGTCCACCGTCGTTATTGACCGCGGAACCTCTGATGACGGCGTGGATTGTGTCACCATCCCGCAAGGCCTCAGAAAGGCGCTTCACCACGACGACCCCAAGCCCCTGGCCCCAGACAGTTCCCTTGCCCCCTGCATCAAAAGCTCGGCAGCGACCATCCGGGGAAAGAGTCATTCCATCCTGATAGCGATACCCCAGACCTTGTGGCAAGTGAACGCTGACACCGCCGGCCAACGCCATGTCACATTGATAGGTCAGCAGATTTTCGCAAGCTATATGAACCGCGACCAGAGAGGTAGAGCACGCTGTCTGGATTGTATAGCTCGGTCCCCTTAGATCGAGACGATAGGAAACAGCTGTCGCGAGATAGTCTCTGTTGTTGCCAATCGTTTTCTGAAGGCCGTCCACGGGATCCAACCTGCCAGACGCAGAGGGAAAATCGTGCAGGTAGGAGGTCATGCTGGCGCCGGCAAACACGCCAACCGAACCATCAAACTGTCCGGGGTCGTAACCGGCACTCTCCATCGCCTCCCATGCGGACTCGAGAAACAATCGATGCTGCGGGTTAGTGAGTTTCGCCTCTCGCGGACTGATGCCAAAGAACGAGGCATCAAACATATCGACATCCTCGAGAATTGATCCTGCTTTCACGTAGTTTGGATGGCTTAATTCAGCTAATGAGACCCCACGTGCCCTTAATTCGTCGTCCGTGTACGCCGAGATCAACTCCTCGCCATTTCGTAGCCGCTGCCAGAGTTCATCTACGGTCCTGGCGCCAGGAAAACGTCCTGCCAGACCAATGATGGCTATTTTTTCAACGTGATCGCTCATGCAGTACCTTTGCGCAGGTCGGCTGCTCGCCTGAATTTAGCAAATGACTGTTTGCGATTTTCAGTTCGTTTTTCTACCTTCGAAAATGCAGGTAGATTGTCATGTGCTTCGGAAGAGAAATAATTAGCCAGCAATCTTACCGTCGGGTACCGAAATATTTCAACAAGGGGTAGTTCCTTGTTAAATAAATCGCCTAAACGGTCCCTCAACTGTAACAAAAGCAATGAATGGCCGCCCAGATCAAAGAAATTGTCATCGACACCAACCTTATCGATCTGAAGCAGTTCCCGCCAGACGGTCACGATTGTCCTCTCCAGCCCGCTTTCCGGCTCCCTGTAAGCCCAATCTGCGTAGTGTTCTCTGTTTGGCACCGCTAAGGCACGCCTATCCACTTTATTGCTAGAGGTCAGCGGCCATTCCACTACTTGGACGAAAGAAGACGGGACCATGTAGACCGGTAATTTATCCCGAAGGAAGTCCCTCAGCTCCATAGTGCTAATCGGCGGTTGCTGTTCGGACATGTAATAAGCTGCAATTCGAATATCGCCAGGCACATCCTCACGGGCCGTTACCACGGCTTCACGGACAGCCGCATGCTGCATTAGTAGCTGTTCAATTTCGCCAAGCTCAATGCGATATCCGCGCGACTTTACTTGCTGATCGCTGCGTCCGACATAGTTCAGGACCCCGTCCGCTCTATAGCACACGAGATCGCCGGTCCTGTAGAGCAGAGAGTTTCCGGAATCGTCAAATGGGTTATCGACGAAGTGAACCTCCGTCAGTTCGGGCCGGTTCAGATAGCCGTCAGCTAACTGAATGCCGCCGACGTGGAGTTCCCCAGGTATGCCCACCGGCACCGGTTGGCGATTTGAATCGAGCACGTACAGCTCGGTGTTAAATACTGGACGTCCAATTGGAATGGCTCCTGAGTTGATATCGACAGTGCGGACTTCGTGAGCGGTTACGTCTGCTGCGACTTCGGAGGAGCCATAAAGATTAAGAAGCTTAACTCCGGGAGCCGCTGCGATAAAACGCTCAGCAACGTCGACGGACAAAGCTTCCCCACTGCAGACGCATATCTTTAGCTTGGGTAGCCGACTCCCAAGCTTAGGATCGAAATCAAGAATGGCGCGCAGCATCGACGGCACTAAAACAATCCGTGTAACCCCTTGCTGATGCATATATTCGATGAACTTGGCAGGGTCCCGGACTACTTTGTCACGAATCACTGACACTGGCACGCCCTGAAGTAATGGGCCGAATACTTCCCACACGTGATCAACAAAAGTGAGCGTCGTTTTTTGAACGCATATTTCTTCAGCTTCAAAAGGATATTTTTTCCACATCCAGCGGAAGCGATTAATCGATCCCCGATGCAGGCCAATGACACCCTTGGGAGTTCCGGTCGATCCGGAGGTATAAATAATGTATGCCGGTGCGGTTGGCGGAAGTTGCACCGACGGATTGACATCGGATTGGGAAGACGCTGCAATCTTGTCGCCGTCGAGAAGAATTTTCGGCATCTGTGGAGCAGGAAGCAAGTCAAGAAACTTTTCTTCGATTACAAGCAGTGCTGCGTCGGAGTCCTCCAGCATAAACTCAAGCCGTTTTGCCGGGTTAGATGGATCCAAGGGTAAATAGGCGTTGCCGGATTTCAGAATACCGAGGAGGGCTGCTAGCGTGGCAGCGGAACGTGTCGCACACACAGCAACAATCGCGCCTGGCCCGATACCTTTACCTATAAGTTCGTTTGCTAATTGATTAGACAGCTTGTTGAGTTCAGATAACGTAAGCGAAAGGTCGCCATCTAGGACTGCGACGGCATCTGGCGTGAGACCGACACGCGCTTCAAATAGCCCATGTATAGTCTCGTTTTCTGGAAGGCCGAATGTCGAGTCATTCCAGGTAATAAGCTGCTGTTGTCGTTCGCTGTCGCTAAGCAGCGGCATTTCGGCCAACACGCTGTCAGGATCAGCGATTGCGCCCTGCAGCAGAATCTCGAAATGCCCCGCCATCCGATCGATTCGTTCTGCTGTGAAAAGATCTGTGTCGTACTCGATGTATCCGTCGAGGCCCATATCGGATTCGTACAGATGGAAAGATAGATCGTATTGCGAGTTTCCAGTAGGGAAATCGAATGGCTTGGCAACCAGGTCCCCAAGCCGCAGAGTTGGCAAGCTTGAAACCTGCAGCATGACCTGAAACAGAGGATTGTGGCTCAGGTCGCGACCCGGCTTTACGATGTTGACTAGCCGCTCGAAAGGTACTTCAGAGTTCGCAAATCCCTCGATTACGGCCTTCCGTACGCGGCGCAGCAATTCGCGGAAGCTTAAATCTCCGGAGGTGGACGCTGCCAGCACGAGCGTGTTCACCACTAGGCCGATGGCTGCATTCAATTCAGGGCGGTTGCGCATCGAAACTGGAGTACCGACTGCAATTTGCGCCTGCCCGGAATACCGGTAGAGCAATGCATTGAACGCTGCCAACAAGACCATGAATAAGGTGGCGCGTTCATCCCCGCCAATCTGTCTCAACTGTTCACACAACGCCGCCGGAATTGTGAGGGGGCGTTTCGCACCGCTTGGGCTCTGCACCGCCGGACGGGGCTTGTCGGTCGGGAGTTCCAGAACCGTCACGCCGTCGTCGAACCGCTCCCGCCAATACGCAAGCTGTTCGGCAATTGATTTACTTTCAACCGTTTGCCGCCGCCAGGATGCGAAATCAGCATACTGGATGGGAAGTGCGGGGAGTTGCGCCTTGGCCCCTCCAGTAAATTCTTCATAGAGCTGCTCAAGTTCGTCGAACATCAGATCAAAAGACTGACCATCCGATATGATGTGATGCATCACCAAGACCAGGACCCATTTTCCGTCCGCAAGTCGCAGCGCGCGACACCGAATCAGGGGCCAAAGCCCGAGATCAAAGGTACGCAGCGTCTCTTCCGTGCAGATCTTCCGCGCAGTGTTTTCCCGCTCGTTCTGTTCAAGATCGCGGAGATCGAATTCTTCGATTCGCAGATTCTGATGCTCGAGAATATGCTGATACGCACGGCCGTTTGTGGTGCGAAATACAGTTCTTAAAATCTCATGGCGTTCGATGACTGCATTGATGCCACGTTCCAGGGCCGCAATATCGAGCGGGCCGCTCAGATGATAGGCACGCGCAAGATGGTCACAAGGATTGCCATCGAGCATCTGATCCAGAAACCATGGTGATTCCTGGTCCGGCGAAAGGGGTAGTTCACGCTTGCGAGGCAAACGCGGGATAACTTCGTGGCGGACACCAAGGGGGCCGGACGCGCGCAAATGAGTCAACAGCTCAGTCTTGCTGAGCTTTAACTGCTTAATCAATTCTGGACTCAGGCTATCCTTGGCCGCGCTGTAGCGAAGCGTCTCGCCTTCAGCCCAAAGCCTTATGCCGGAATCCTGTAAATGGGCAAGTAAAGTATCAAGCTCCATTTCTAGCCTTTAATTCGCCGGATCTGCGTCAAAGCTTTCTTCACTTCCTCGCCGCATCGTCATTCACGCTGTCGCGTGGCAGTGTGAAGCGCTGCACCAGTGCATGCTCCAGGCCAACGTTGGGGCCTGGACTCGTTACCCATGAGGCCAAGCGGTAAGGTTGATCTACGGTTTTTGCCTGCACCCAAGGTTCCCCAATCCGACCACAGCAATAGGCCGGCCTCGCTTATCGATTCTTTGACTCGGGCGGCAAACCCCCCTGACGCACGCAATTGTAGCTTGTCTCAATAGGCATATGTTGCCCCTGGCCCCTTCAATCTGGCGCGTCTCCGATTAGCTCGCGCCCGATGAAGTCTGCCACGCGGAGTCCCAGATAGATCTGGTTTCGCCGCTTGCGTATGCCGTAGTTCTCGTCCGTGAATTGCGCGTATTCGACTCGATTGCCATTCGCTCGGGCAGTCACAACGTGTCTTCTCGCATAAGCGTGGTTGTGCCCTCAGGCGACCGTCAGCCTTACGTCAAACTCGGTTTGGAACACCCGCTGCAATTCATTGAACTCGTGCCCTATGCGCAGCACTTTGAACGTTTCGAAATCGATGATGCTGCTCGAGTAACCCTGGTCGTTATCGTACTTCGACACTCCATAATCGAATGAGATATCTGCTGCGGCTAAAACCGGTGCGTCGATGTCATTGAGCCGGTACTTACTGCCGGTCAGCGAGGTGTTTGCTGAGGAGCCGAACACGCCCATCGTGCGAGCGTCGGACTGCCGTGCGATTTCGTCGTGGAATTGCCCGGCGTTGATCAGCATGTCCAGAGTGCCGGCCTTGCTGGATGACTGCAGCACGAACGGGTCCGCTCCGGACAGCAGCGGATGGTCCGGGCGAAACGGTGCTACGACGGAAAACGGTAGTCGAGCCTCCTCGGCCAGGAATCGCACCATCGCGTGCTTTTCGTCTTCCATGACATGGATCGCACGGCTGAGTGGAGAACTCCCGAACATTCCACAGGGCTTTTCATACGAGCGTTCCTTGGCATCAAAAATCCGGCGCACACCGGCAGGCGTTGCTGCCACTATCGCGTAGGCAACGTCCAGTGGCACGATCGCGACGCCTTCTTCGGCAATCGTATCCATTACGGCGGCGACATCGCTGCCGAGTTGGTTCTGCGGGACCGGATCAGCTGTGCTGCGGCTCATGTGATTCCAGGTATTCCATGACCGTCGCCAGCGTCGTGACGTCTGCATATCGACGGTCGACATCGGCCAGGTTTTGGCGGTGTGGCCCTTCGTCCGCATCGCCCACGCATTCTTCCGGCACGATAACGCGAAAGCCATACGAAAAAGCGTCGTTGACGGTAGCCCTGATGCAGCCACTGGTCGTGCAGCCGGTAATGATAGTGGTGTCGACCTGGTGCTTGGCGAGGAAAGTGATCAGCGGAGTGTGAAAGAACATTGACGGCGCGTTCTTGCAAAATGTGAAGTCGTAGTCGGGATCGTGCACGCGAGGATCCAGCGCGTTCGACGGGTCCCCATAGAAAAAATGATCATGTACGTCCGCAATTTTCCACCGCGGCATATCGGCTTCGCCACCATAGGCCGTGTAGCACTTGGCCACCGGCACACTTTTACCGCGGGCAAGTTTGAGCAACTCAGCAGTTTTTTGGGTAGCCTTTTCAACCATCGGTAATCCGCCGAGCGGGTACGCAGGATCCGTGAAGGCCAGATGCAGATCCACGACCAGAATGGCTGGTCGCTGCCCAAAGCCGACACGCCATATGTCGTAGCCTACTTCGCGGTACTTGTCATTCATGCACAGGTCCTCGTCCGCCAGTGGTTTTCATCGGCTGGTCGGGTGGGGATTCAACGCGGCCAGTCTATGCTGCCTTGGCGCTAGTTGAATAATGCCATCAGTCCTGCCGTTTATGCGAGGGCGGGGCCAGACTTGCATTGTCAGGACGGTGGCGGCCAGCCCGGAAGTCGCTGCAGGCGGGTATCAGTTATGATCGAGCTGGCGCCTGCCTTCAGCTACAGCGCCAATGACAACGGAGACGGCAAGGCACAATGTCGCGTGCACCGACGATCATTGAACTGCTGAATCGTGGAGCAGACACCGCCGCGGCGATCTCGGCACCGGGGCGCCGGTCGCTGTCCTACGCCGGATTGCGGGGTCAGGTCGAAAATACAGGTATCGCGCTGCATGATCTGGGGGTCGGGCGGAATGATCCGGTAGCGATTGTTTTGCCCAATGGTCCGGAGATGGCCAGCGCTTTTGTCAGCATTGCAGCTAGTGCAACTGCCGCCCCGCTAAATCCGGGTTACCGTGAAAACGAATTCGAGTTCTATCTAGGTGATTTACAGGCTCGATTGCTGGTTGTTCAGCAGGGCGTCGAGACGCCGGCACAGCAAGTGGCAGAACGCCGCGGGATTCCGGTAGCGTACCTTAGTTTTAGTCCGGACGAACCAGCGGGCCGGTTCGAACTTAACGGTGGTTCCACGGCGGCCAATGGCGATGGTTCCGCCAACTGCGACGACATAGCGTTGGTGCTACATACCTCGGGGACGACGTCTCGGCCCAAAATCGTGCCGCTGACCCATCAGAATGTTTGCGATTCAGCTGAAAACATTTCTAACAGTCTTGCGCTGAGCCCCACCGACTGCTGTCTGAATATCATGCCTTTGTTTCACATTCACGGCCTGGTTGCAGTCGTGCTGAGTTCAATGAACGCTGGCGCGAGTATTGTCTGCACGCCTGGTTTCGATGCATTGCGGTTTTTTACATGGATGAAAGAAGTCAAGCCGACCTGGTATTCCGGCGTCCCGGCGATGCACCAGGCAATTCTGTCGCGTGCCGCACGTAATCAGAATGTTGTCGATTCCGTCCGCCTGCGATTGATCAGGTCATCGTCTGCGTCTTTGCCACCACAGCTGATGGCCGGTCTGGAAAAAGCTTTTTCGGTACCGGTTATCGAAGCTTATGGAATGACGGAAGCCGCGCACCAAATGGCCAGCAATCCCCTACCTCCGGGGGAGCGCAAACCGGGTAGTGTTGGTATGGCAGCCGGGCCGGACGTTGCAATCATGGACGAAAATGCGAATCTATTGCCTGCTGGCAGCGTCGGCGAGGTCGTAATTCGCGGGGACAACGTAACAAAGGGTTATCACAACAATACCGAAGCTAACTCCGAGGCGTTTTCCGACGGCTGGTTCCGTACCGGCGACCAGGGCGTCATTGACGAAGACGGGTATTTGCGACTGACCGGTCGCCTGAAGGAGATCATCAACCGCGGTGGTGAGAAAATTTCGCCGCGCGAAATAGACGAGGTGTTGCTGGATCATCCTGCCGTAGCGCAGGTTGTAACTTTTGCGATACCGCACGAAAAGCTCGGCGAAGATGTCGCTGCGGCGATTGTTTTGAAAGACAAGAGCGAGGCTACTGAGCGGGAAATTCGAAAATTTGCGGCGGAGCGCTTGGTCGATATGAAAGTACCCCGCAAAGTCATTTTTCTTGACGAGATCCCGCAAGGGGCAAGCGGCAAATTGCAGCGTATCGGCCTGGCCAAAAAGCTGGGGCTCGGTTGAGCGCGTCTAAATGAAAATCTGCATTTACGGTGCCGGAGCGATTGGTGGCTATTTGGGAGCAATGCTCGCGGATGGCGAATGCGACGTCAGCCTGGTGGCGCGCGGCCCGCATCTTGAGGCGATGCGCGCGAACGGCCTTAAGCTGGAGGCCGGCGATGAAACGCGAATCATTGACATCAGCTGTACGGATGACCCGGCCACACTCGGCCCCCAGGACTTTGTGATTCTGACGCTGAAAGCCCATTCGGTTGCGCCCGTCGTCGATCAAATTGTGCCATTGATGGGCCCGGACACCGCCGTCGTGACAGCCCAGAACGGCATACTGTGGTGGTATTTCTATGGCTTACCTGGTCCATGGGAGGACCATTGCCTTCAATCCGCGGACCCCGGTGGGCGCATCTGGAACGCGCTGGGGCCCGAGCGAGCCATTGGATGCGTCGTATACCCATCGTGCGAAATCGTCGCACCGGGCGTCGTGCGACACCTGAACGGTAAACGATTCATGCTCGGCGAGCCGACGGGCGTCAAGTCCGATCGCGTCGTTGCACTTGGGGAAATCATAACTTCCGTTGGCCTGAAGGCTCCGATCCGTAAAAAGATCCGCGACGATATCTGGTTCAAGCTGTTGGGCAATACCAGCTTTAATCCAATCAGCGTGCTGACACACGCGACGCTGGAGCAGATGGGCCGAGATGAAGGAGTTCGCGACGTTATTCGACGGGCGATGGTTGAGGCGCGCGACGTAGCATTGAAACTTGGCGTCAAGTTCTCGATGGATATCGAAAAACGTATCGACGCTGGAGTCGATGTCGGCGCACACAAAACCTCGATGTTGCAGGACTTCGAACAGGGTCGGCCCTTAGAGCTTGATGCGCTGGTTGCATCTGTATCGGAGATGGGCCGCTTGGTCGACGTGCCTACGCCGACTATCGATGCAATGCTGGCGCTGGTGCAATTAAGGGTAGGCGTCGATGCCTAATTTCGATACGGCAAAGTTATTGACTCGAAGCTGGTCTGGCCGTTCGAGTTGTAACACGCCGCTCGATCCCTATCCGGAGTAAACCGCTTGGGCTGCTGCCACCGCCTGGCCCGAGTCTATAGCTGCACCCTGTTGGCGCAGAGTCGCATCGAGTGCGCCCAGACATAGCAGTACATTTTTTTCGTTTGACGCGAAACCCATCAGCCCAACACGCCAAACCTTGCCGGCAAGTGGGCCCAGGCCTGCCCCTATCTCCAGCTGATATTCGGTCAGCAGCTGTTGCCGGGTTGCGCTGTCATCAATACCGGCGGGAATGTAGACGCTGTTCAGTTGTGGCAGGCGGTAGTCCGGGCTGACGACAAACTTCAACCCCAGGGCTTCGAAGCCGGCCGCCAATGCTAGATGATTCCTTCGGTGCCGTTTCCAGGCATTTTCCAGGCCTTCCTCTTCAAGAATCACCAGCGATTCGTGCAGGCCATACAGTGCGTTGATCGGCGCCGTGTGGTGATAGGCGCGTTGCCTATGTTCGCCCCAGTAACCCATGACCAGTTCCATGTCCAGGAACCAGCTTTGCACCGGTTGTTTGCGAGACCCGATGACATCCTGTGCACGATCGCTAAACGTCACGGGCGAAAGACCCGGCGCACAGGATAGACATTTCTGAGTGCCGGAATAAACAGCGTCGGCACCCCAGCCATCCACATCGACTTCTATTCCCCCCAGCGACGTAACAGTATCCACTATCGACAGGCAATCGTGGTCCCGCGCCAGGCTGCACAGGGCTGCCCCGTCTGATCTTGCTCCGGTAGAAGTTTCAGCATGCACAAATGCGACCAGCTTTGCTTCGGGATGGGCTTTTAACTTTTCTTCGACTTTTTGCGGGTCAACCGGGCTGCCCCAGTCATCGTTGACCATGATCGGCGTCGCACCACAGCGCTCAACGTTCTCTTTCATGCGTCCGCCAAAAGCACCGTTCTGCGCCACAATCACTGTATCGCCACGCTCGACGAGATTAACGAAACAGGCTTCCATACCGGCCGAACCCGGGGCCGATACTGGCAAGGTCAGTTCGCTTTCGGATTGAAACGCGAATTGAAGCAAGCGTTTCACGTCATCCATCAACTCGATAAAAGCCGGGTCCAGATGGCCAATGGTCGGTCGCGACATCGCCTCGAGAACACGGGGGCTCACGTCAGAAGGGCCTGGCCCCATCAGCGTGCGGGCCGGCGGATGAAACGAATGAGCCATCTGCGGCATTTCCTTTTTAATGTCTTGAGTGAGTAGTGTGATTAGGCGTAGCGCCTTTCGCTAAGTGTATACTTTTGGCGGTGGCACGAAATACATGGGCCACCGCCCACTCGAACTATCGCGCATATCCGGAGACGGCGACCAATGGCCTGGTGGCATAAAGTCCAAGGAGCGTATTTGTCCGGCTTGTCCAGTACCTACAGTGGTATTGCCGGGTTGCTCGACAAGATAGGGCTGGCATCGCTGTCAGCCTGCCTCATATCGGCTGTCGGCGTTTGGCTGTACCAGTCATATATGTGGCTGCGCATCGGGGATTGGCAACCACTGAGCCTGGTCAGCCAATTTGGAGCGTTCAGTATCCCGGGTTGGACAGGTTTTGAACGGATTTTCAACTCCGCTGCTGATTTAAACCTGGGCTTTGTCTTGTTGTTGTTCGGCTGGCTGCTGTTGAAGCTATTCAAGATCCTGGCATCCATGTTCGGCATGTCAGCACTCGAGGTCGGTGAACACGTCAAGCAGGTGAAACGCAAAGAACTTGGCCTGGACGACTGACCGCAACACGTATGTGATCGTGCTCGTTTTGTCCGAAGCCTGTGAGCGTAACAAAGACCCGATCCTGTCTAATCTCCGGGAGCATTTTGCTGCGATCAGCTACGTACTGGAGATCGGCAGCGGGACCGGTCAGCATGCTGTTTATTTTGGTGAGCAGCTGCCGCATCTCGTTTGGCAGACCAGCGACGTGGCCGAAAATCTGGCGGGGATCAGCCAGAGATTAGAGCAGGACGGTCCGGCAAACGTAATAACACCCATTGCGCTGAACGTAGAGGATGACCCATGGCCGGTGGATTCAGCGGAGGCGATTTTCAGTGCCAATTCACTGCATATCATGTCGTGGGAGCAAGTCGAACATTTCTTTCGTGGCGTGGGTGCAGTCCTTCATTCCGGTGGTCCGTTGTGTGTATATGGCCCTTTCCGCTACGGAACGCTTTACACGAGTGACAGCAACGCAGCGTTTGACCGGCACCTGAAAGCTCGCGACCCATTCAGTGGTATCAGGGACTTTGAAGCCGTGGACCGGCTGGCAAAGGCGCAGGGTCTGCGCCTGGACGCGGACCATGCCATGCCAGCGAATAACCAGATGCTGGTTTGGCGCAGGTCCTGATTCCGTTGGCCAGGCCTGGATGAGCCAATATGCATGGGAGCTGACCTTTAAGGACCAGACGACGGATGGCCCAACACCTTAACGTTAAGGGATCTGCAGTAATGATCGGTAGAGAGACCATGATGAACATCACCACCATGGAGAATCGCATCAAGCGACTGGAGTCATTTTTCGGCACGAACAACGCAACAGTCAGAACGTTACGTGCCCAGGTATGGGCCGAAAAGGCGACAGTGAGCCGCGTCGAAAAAAGACCACCGTGTTGGCTCGAGATTATCTACGGGCGCGCTTGCTAGCAAACTATATTCAGCTGCTTCTCTGCGCCGGCTAACCGCGTGTCGGTATCCTGCGGGACCCGGTTTCGGGTACCCTTGCCCGTGCTGGTTGTGCCTTAAGAACCATAATGCGTAGCGCAAGGAGTTTCCGCGATGAGCCAGGCGGCGTCACTCACGACGATCAACTTGTTGGGACCGTTCGATTCCCTGCGTACGTATATGGCTGCACTGGAAGCGCATGGGGGTGTATTGCGAATCCCGGAAATCGATCAGGATGCATACGAAGCCACGGCACTGATGTATCGATTAATCGACAAGTACGGCTGGACCGGCGCACCGGCCGTGATATTCGATCGAATAAAAATTGACGGCGAATGGATGGATGGACCGGTAATTGCGAACCAGTATGGGCGCTGGAATACAGAGGCTATCGCACTAGGTATCGAGCAGATCACCGATGATCAGCCAGCGATGTACCAGGCTGCCCTGGAAAAGGTCATCTCAATGGCGGACAAAAACGGTCAATGGAGGACTATCGAGCCCGTTGAAATCGAGCGTGACCGTGCTCCTTGCAAAGAAGTCCGCCTGAGTGGCGACGAAATCGATCTGCTTGAATTTCCCTGGCTGCAGTCGAATCCGGCCGACGCGGGCCGTTACATAAACACCGGTAACGTAATCACCTACGATCCCGAACACGGGCGGAATTCGGGAACGTATCGGTGCCAGCTGAAAGGCCCAAGAAAGATCGGAGTCAACCCTGAGATCAATCAGCATGGCTGGACATTCCTGATGGATATGAAGGAGCGTGGCGAGCCGTTCGCCCGGGCCGCTATTGTTATAGGCGCTGATCCTATTACTTATGCGATGGGCAGTTCAAAGACGGCCAGACTTGGCCAGGATGAATTGGCAATCGCCGGCGGGTTCATGGGGCGGCCGCTGGAAGTCGTCAAATGTGAAACCAGTGAATTGCTGGTGCCCGCCAACGTCGAGATGGTCATCGAGGGCGAGATTCCGTTCGATATGGAAGAAGAAGGGCCTTTCGGTGAAATGTACGGTTACATGGGCCAGAAAAAATCCGAAAATTTCTACATGAATGTTACTGCGGTGACGCATCGCGAAAATCCGTGGTTCATAAACCAGTTTACTGGAGTGACCCGTGGATATTTGACGTCGCCCATGGAGGCGACGGCCAACCTCACCTTCAAGAAAGCGATACCGAACCTGGTCGGGATTCACGTGCCGGTCGAAATTACCGGATTCGCATTTCTGAGCATCGACAAGCGCGAACCCGGCGAAGCATTTGTAGCGGCCGAACCGCTGACCAAATTCCTGAATATCGCAAAGATCATTGTCGTCGTGGACAAAGACGTCGATATTCTCAATGTGGAAGAAGTCATGCATGCTGTGGGCGCGCGCTGGCAACCGCATCCGGCCACCAGGATCATTGAGCAATCATCGGCAATGCGGCTTGATCCAAGTATTCGCGCGGAGCAAAAATCAGAGTTAAAAGTAATCGGGAGCAAGATCATCATCGACGCGACCCCCCAGCTTCCCGAGGAAGGCGGTCCACAGGTCTACCAGAGACTCAACCGAGCAGGCCTGCTCGAGGCGTTTCCCGATGTGTTCGACCGTATTGACCGCAAGCTACCCGAATCTCTCAAGAACTGGGAAATCTAGCTTAAAGCCGCAGCCCGAAGTCTCACCGATTTACCGGACACCGTGCCCGTGAAGCGCGCTGCAGTTTTACGGTTGCACGCTTAAGCCTGAGCCTGGCCGCCGGCACTCGCGCATGTCGGGGTAAATGCTTATTGCGGTCCTGTCAGCCAGCCGGTGGAATAATGTGACCGAGTGGTCAATAAGCTAGAATGGATCCGCTGACGTGCCGATCAATTGATGTTCTGA